>Ga0268243_1000040_pt1 | contig 63626 bp, 51 predicted proteins | sample BulsoiMagMametaG_FD_200254 | JGI IMG/M metagenome (GOLD analysis project Ga0268243, IMG submission 200254) | Bulk soil microbial communities from Mexico - Magueyal (Ma) metaG (v2) (version 2) | ecosystem: Environmental > Terrestrial > Soil > Agricultural land | place: Mexico: Magueyal...
AAGATCAGACCTGAATTTGTTCGATCCGTTTTTCCTAAGATTTTTGCAGGTTTTCGAGATAGTTCAATGATTCCCAAACATCTATCAATACTTGTGTAGATACTAATGGCTTGCGCCCTGGGCTTTAGACGGTCGCCCCTGCCGGGGCTTCAATATTTTTTGATGAATCCTTACCCAGGGCTTGCGCTCTGGGCTAATATCTTCCGCCCCTTGCGGGGCTGAAAACTACCTACGGCTTGCAAGGGCGCGCAGAGATGCGTAATGTAAAAACTCTCGTTTGAAACTATTGTTAGCTTATCTTTCGAGCACGACCTGCGCGATGGCATGTTCGGTCGTGTGCGAGATGGAAAGATGTGCGGCCGTTGCGCCGGATTGCTCGTACAGTTCGAGCACGCGGCCGTGGAAGAGCAGGATCGGCGCGCCCGATTCGCGCGCGGCGACTTCTATGTCCTGCCAGGCGATGCCGCCCGTCCAGCCCGTCTGGAGGGCCTTGAGCGCGGCTTCTTTCGCCGCAAAGCGTGCGGCATAATGCATCGCGGCGACAGCCCCGCGGCCATCGCAATAAGCACGCTCGCGCTCAGTGTAAACGCGCTCGATGAAGCGCGGCGTGCGCAACAGGACCTCGCGCACGCGACGGACTTCGATGATGTCTATGCCGACTGAAATAATCACAGATGAAAAGCAACTGGCGCGCGCCGGATTCCTGTGGCGCGAAAAAGAGAATGTCATGGCGCTCGTTTGCTCACCGCTCGAAAGCGAAGGGTTCACAAACGCCTTCTCGACGCGCCTGGGCGGTTGTAGCCCCATGCCGCAAGACGCCTTGAATCTAGCGGGCTTTAACGAAGACGCGGCTGAGAATATATACGAGAATCGCCGCCGCTTTCTCAAGCTCTTCAGGGGCGAATGGACCCTGGGCGCTTGCTGGCAGACGCACAGCGCGGACGTCCGCATCGTCAAAAATGTGGAGGACGCGCGCCCGCCCGAAGCGTCGCTGGGCGAAAACGTCTATTGCGACGCCCTGACGACAAACGTCCCACGCATTCTTCTAGGCGTCAAGACGGCTGACTGCGTCCCCGTCCTGCTGGCGGACGCGCGCACGCGCGCCTGCGCTGCTGTCCACGCCGGCTGGCGCGGCACGCTCCAATCAATCGTCCGCCGCGCGCTTGAGCGTATGGCCGAAGAGTACGGCACGCGCGCCGAGGATGTGCGCGCAGCCATAGGTCCGGCAGCGCTCGGCTGCTGCTACGAGGTCGGCCACGAAGTCATCGAAGCCTTCCACGAAAGGTTCACGGACGCGGACCACCTTTTCAGACGGACGCGCGAGGGCCACGCGCTCGTGGACCTGCACAGGGCGAACCGCGAACAGCTCATCGCAGGGGGCGTGTCAGGCGAGAAGATCCACGTCGCGCCGCTCTGCACGATATGCCGCCCGGACCTCTTCTTCTCCTACCGCAGAGAAAAACGCGTCCACGGCCGGACCGGACGCCTGATGTCTGTCATTGGAATGATGAGCGCGAAACGCTGAACGATGAACTGTTTTATCCGTTCCTTTGCTTTGCGGTCTTCGCTGAAGATACAAAGATAGCGGTCAGTTCTTCAGCTTCACGGTGTAAATCTGCTAACCGTTTTGCTGAAACGATTTCACTGTCGGCTAACAGTTCAAGCCAATAAATCGTTTCCTCTAGTTCCTGCAAACCGCCTTCAATTTTACTGATAAATTCTGGTGTTGACCTGGCCCGTTTTGCCTCCCGATAATGAGCGCCAACCGACGTTCCACTTCGCATCACCTGTTTACCAATAATTTGCGCCTCTGTTGTTTTTGGAAGCGACGCGTACAATCGAATAATTCTCAGCGCAAACGCCTTGGTTCGAATCCGTAAATCAGGTTCGCCCTTCTCATTCATCGTTCATCGTTCCGCGTTCATCGTTTAAAGAGATTCCTGTTGATTCTCTTGACTGTTTCGTCCGCGCCGACGACTGCAATCGGCATCGTAATGGTCCGCGTCGTCGGGGCAAAGCATGCCTCGTCGTTGCAGCTCTGATAGCGGACGCGCGCGCGCAATTGTGTGATGCCGAGCGCGAAGTCCGGCGGAATGGTGACGTTGAAGCGCAAGACGGCGCGCCCTTCGTAAACCGAGAGCCGGTCCGGCGAAAAGCTGAAAGTACGTAACTGCGCGCGCGGGTAACTGATTGCGCCGACACGGACTCCGCCAGGGGCTTCAATCTTGACAGACGTCGGAATCAGAAATTTCGCGAGCGGCCGGTTGCTGTTGATGTGGTAGCCGGAGGGGACATTGATGATCACCGCCGCCTGAAGGGTGCGCCCGCGCTGCGCCTTGTCCGCGGAGAAGAAACCGTTGACGCCGATGTTGGGCGACTGCATTACGGGCAGCGGCGCGGCGTGAAAGTTGAAGGGGGAGGCTATCAGGAAGCTTATGAGAGCGAAAAGCGTCGCGCGTCGGGTGAATTTTTTATCTTTCATCTTGAGCTTAATGTTTCCCTGAATTGATTTATCAGAACTCTTATGCCAATTGATGAAGCGCGGACCCTTGAGGGTTGGCCGGACGCCGCGCCGCGAGTTGGCCGCAGGCCGCGTAAATGTCGCGCCCGCGCGGGCGGCGCACGAACGCATTGATACCTTTCGATTCCAGAATACGTTTGAAACTCTCGACACGCTCGGGCGGCGACGGATGATAAGGAAGCGGGTCCGCAGGGTTGTGCGGAATCAAGTTGACCTTAACGCGCAGGCCGTGGCGGTTGAGCAGGTTCGCTAGCTGCCGCGCGTGTTCTTCGCGGTCGTTCACTCCGTCAAGCATCACGTACTCGAAAGTGAATCGCTCCGAAGGCTTCAAGGAGCGCTCGAACTCCTTGCAGGCCGCCAGGAGTTCGTTGAGCGGCCACTTCCTGTTAATCGGCATCAACTCGTTTCTCAATTCATCGGTCGGCGCGGCGAGCGAGATTGCCAGGTGCGGGCGGTCCTCAACGGTCGCCAGCTCGCGTATCCGCGGAACGATCCCGGCGGTCGAAACGGTCACGCGGTTCGGAACGATATGCAGACCTTTCAGGTCGGACATCACTTTCAAAGCCTTCATCAACGGCTCGAACGCCAGAAACGGCTCGCCCGCCCCCATCGCAACCAGATTGGTCCCATGCGGCGTCTTCGCGCCCACGCCGTAAGCGTCGTTGAGCGCGATGATAATCTGTTCGACCATCTCGCCGGCAGTGAGCGTTCTCAAGAGTCCGAGTTTCGCTGTCAGACAGAAACTGCACTGAAGCGGGCAGCCGGATTGCGAAGAGAAGCAGATGGTGTCGCGCCGCTCTTCGGGAATAAAGACCGTCTCGACAGGAAGATTGTCGTGCGTCTTCATCAGGTAACGGCGCGTCCCGTCTTCGGAAATGTAACGTGCCTCGACCGTGAGCGTCGAGGCACTACTGCTCTCGCTCAATCGGGCGCGAAACTCTTTCGGCAAATCCGTCATCTCGTCGAAAGATCGCAGCCGCCTCGCGTGCAGCGCCGCGAAGATTTGCCGCCCGCGATAGGCAGGCTCGCCCAGCTCCTCTACCAGGGCAGTCAACTCCGCCTGAGTTAATCCCACAAGATGCGTTACCTGATTCATTGCTGGCGTATTTTAACATTGGCGCTCGCTTATCTCACAATCGCGCCCGGCAGTCTTTAACAGATGTGAATGTTGACATCCAGTGATGCCGGGAGTATCGTGGCGGCGCTTTGATTCTCCTCGCTATCCTGCTAGCGAGAGCCTTACTCTTCATCGGTCTCACGCTTGCTGCTTATCAAGGTGTGCGGAGCCCTCTCATCAGGCTACGGTCAACATGCCGCGGAATTCTGCTGGAAAGTTTTAGCCCGAAACTGGAAAAACCACCTTCCGACAGGAAGAAAATGTATGAAAGGCAGGCCCCGATGTATAACAGGCAAAAAACCAAAATCGTTGCGACCCTGGGCGACCCGAAACTAAGAAAGCTTAACGAGGAGACGGGCGAGATCGAAGAGTCTTCAACTTATGAGAAGGGCCTGTATAACATCAAACAAGAGCCGATTCACAACCCTTCACTACAGGACATCGTCAACCTGCTCTTCAAGCACGGCGTTGATGTGATCAGAATCAATCTCGCGCACATTCTGCTTGACGACCTCCCTCATAAATTCCGCGAAATCAAAGGGGCCATTCTTGCGGCCGAGAAGCAATATAAATGCAAAATAGGTGTCCTGGCCGATTTGCCCGGCCCCAAGATTCGGTTCAATAAGAGTAACTGGTTAATACCGCTAAAAACCCTGCGCGTCAGCTTCGATGAGATAAAGGAGAAGGAAAACGTCACCCCGCGGTTTAAGGACCGAGAGAAAAGGGAAGAGAATGAGGTGCCGGAGGAATCTTTGGCCCAAATAAATCTGGGTAAAATAGCTTTTTCCGCCGCCTCCAACGAATCCAGTCTGGCAGTTAATAAAATGCTGAAGGCGGTCGAGGAGAGACTTGCGGCGATCAAAGAACACCGGCAGGAACAAAAACTGCTCGCCTTTATCGGCGACAACGATTGCACTCTCGAAGTTCTGGGGGTCAGTGCGGACAGAGTAATAACCTGTAAGGTCGTCTCTGTGAAAAACGGCAATAGAGTTGTCGGCGGGTCTAAAGGGTTTACTATTCGAGGTATCCCGAAGCCCATCAGCGCATTTACGCCCCAGGACGAAGCCAAGTTATCGGCATTGCTGGATGTGGATTATGAGCGGATGTCGAAAGGCGGGAAGTCCGACAGGAGAATTTTGTCGCACATCGGAATCTCATTTTGCCAGACCAGGGATGACGTTCGCCGGGTCCAGTACCACGTTATCGAGAAATGCATCAAGCCAAAACTGAGACTTCACGGCGGCAAACTCGGGGACTATCTGGTCGAAACACCTCTTTTGATCGCCAAGATAGAGACGGCGGAAGGCATTACTAACAGAGAAGAGGTGCTGGATATTGCGGACGGGGCAATGATTGCCAGGGGGGACCTCGCCGTCGAAATCGAGACGGCTGATGTGCCGCGGCGCTCAAAGGAGATTATCAATCATTGTAATCTGCGCGGCAAACCCGTGATCATGGCCACGCAGATGCTCGAAAGCATGAAAGATACTATAGAGTGCACGCGGCCCGAAGCGACTGACGTCTTCAACGCGGTCTTGGACAATGTTGACGCATTAATGCTGTCGGGGGAAACATCTTCGGGGAAGTATCCGGCCCACGCGATTGAGAAAATGCGTGCGCTCTCTAAAAATGCGGAAGATTACATTGAGGGCTGGCCCTCCGGGGGGCATGAAGAAAAGAACTTCGATAAAGAAAAAGTTTTTTTCGGGGACGTCCAAATCCAAAAACATTTTCGCCAGCTTGAGCAGATTAAAGAGCGTGTGGACGTGTGGCAGGACCGATGGGAAGGAATTTTGAATCACTACACAAAAAAATATCTCGCCCACGAGATCACAAGAGAGGAAAAAATTTTCGTTGACGACCTGGCCGAGTTAAAAAATGATCGTTTGAAAAAACAACACTCCACCGACAGGATTACGCATGCGGCCTGCACGATGTCGGTAGACCCGGCAGTCAAGTATATCGTCTCTCCGACGACCAGCGGCAGAACAGCGCGAATGCTTTCGCGCTTCAGGCCCCGCGTCTGGATTCTCGCGCAGCCTCATAACCAGCTGACGGCCCGAAAACTCACTATAGACAGGGGAGTGATGGTGATCAACATCCTTCCAGTGATGAAGGATTCTAAAGAGACCGACCCCCTGGTTAAGGAATCTAAAAAGAAATTTAAGGAGGCGATCAGAGGAGATGAGACCGTGATCTTCACTTGCGGAACTCCCCTCGGGCAAGTGGGAACGGCGAATATGATTCAGAGATGGGACGCCGAATTAACGTAGGCTGGCTGCGGGGGGCGCAGACACGGGGCGATTATCAGCGTCAGGCAGTGGCTCTTCCATAACTACTACAAGGCCACGCTAAGTCAATTGACTTAGCGTGGCCTTGTAGTAGTTGATTCCTACACCAGCACCGTCGAAACGGGCGAGCGCAGAGTTACCGCCGAGTGCCTCCGCCCTCGACGCTGCCGCCGCCGCTGCCTTCAGTGGCGGGGCGGCCTTCGGTGTCAACGTACGTGATGGTCTGGCCGACGTCCGTCAGAGAGCGCAGGCCCGGCTCAACCACCTTGCGGTCGCCGACGACTAGAATCGCCATCCTGGACGGGTCCAGATAGCGGTTCGCCACCCGATTGATGTCGGTGACTGTGACGGCGCGAACGCGCGCGATGTAGTTGTTGAAGTAATCGTCCGGCAGACCGTAGAGCACAACGTCCGTCAGACGGTTGGTCAGTTGTTCGGGCGTCTCGAAAGTGCGCGGGAAACCGCGTATGATCGCCTGCTTCGAGAACTCCAGCTCCTGAGCAGTCACTGGACGCTCGCCGCGAACGCCGCGCAGCTCCTTCAGAAACTCGAAGACAGACTCTTTCGTCACAGCCGTCTGCACGCCAGCGGTCGCCATGAACGGCCCCGCCCCTCTACGGTAATCGAACGAGGTGCGGGCCCCGTAGGTGTAGCCTTTGTCTTCGCGCAGATTCATGTTAACGCGCGAGGTGAACTGGCCCCCGAGCATCGTGTTCATCACAAGCAGCGGGAAATAGTCCGGCGTCGAACGTGGTTGACCGATCTGGCCGATCATCAGCACGCTCTGCGCCGCGCCCGGTTTGTCCACGATGTAGAGCGTGGCCTTATCGCGCGCGGGCGGCTCCCCGATCTCGATTGCCGGAACGTCCGCGCGTTTCCAGTTACCGAAAGCTTTTTCGAGCTTCGGGATGAGCGTCGCAGGCGTCACGTCTCCGGCGACGATGAGCGCGGCGTTGTTCGGACGATAATAGGTCTCGTAAAAACGTCTCACGTCGTCGTTGGTGATAGCTTTGACGCTCTGCTCGTCGCCGAACGCCGGGTGGCCGTAAGGGTGATTGCGGCCATAGAGCAATGACGCATAGACGACCCCTGCAATGGCGTTGGCGTCGTCGCGGCGCTGCATCAACGTGCCGAGCCGCGTCTTGCGTTGCAGTTCCAGCTCGCTATCAGGGAAAGACGGGTTGGTGACGACGTCCGAGTAAAGCTCCAGCGCCTTGTCCAGGTGCTTTGTGAGCGTCAGGAGACTAAGGCCGCTGCTGTCGAAATCCGACTCGGTGCGCAGACGCGCCCCGATGGCCGCCAACTGGTTCGAAATATCCAGGGCCGAACGCGTCTTCGTCCCCTCGTCAATCAGGGCGGCCGTCAGGTTCGAGAGCCCAGCGCGGTCCGCAGGGTCCGCCGCAGCACCCGTGCGTAGGACCATGTTCATGTTGACGACGGGCAGCTCGTGCTGCTCCACGATCAAAACTTCGAGACCATTGGAGAGCTTGCGACGCTGCACCTGCGGCAGCTTGAAGCGCGGGTCCGGTTTTGGCTTCGGCTGAACATAAAGGCCCGTGAGCGGCGCGTTGTCCTGCGGCATGGCCTTTCCCGCCCGCTTCGCGTCCGTTGCGGGCGGAGCCGCGCCCGCAGGCGTGGTCGCAGCCGCTTCAGGTTTCGTCTGCGGCTGGACTCCCGCCGGAGGCGTTGTGCCTGGGCGGGTCGGCGTTGTCGTCGCGGCCGGCGCGCCGGTCTGTTGCGACGGGCTGGCAATCGCGCCCGTCGGACTCGCTGGCGCGGCGTCGCCGGTGGTCTTGCCTCTGGGTCGCGGTGTGACCGTGAGGATGAGTCGCTTGTCCGTCAAATAGCCGTTAGCGACGCGCACCACGTCTTCGGGCTTCACGTTGCGGTAGCGCATCAGGTCCAGTCGGAAGTAGTCCGGCTGGTTGAGAAAGACCGCGTACTGATTCAACTGGTCGCTCTTGCCGCCGAAGCCGCCGACGGTCTGCAGGCCGTAAATGAAGGAAGATTCGCGCGCGTTGTAAGAGCGCTCCATCTCCTCTGTGGTTGGAGGCTCGGCCTTGAGTTTATTCACCTCTTCGTCAATCGCACTCTCAAGGTCTTCGAGCTTGACGCCGGGTTTGGCCGTGGCGACGATCTGAAATTGTCCAGCCAGTTCGCGCGAGTTGTGAAAAGCCACGACCTCCTGCGCGATCTGCTTCTCGTAAACGAGCGACTTGTAGAGACGCGACCCCTTGCCGCCCGCGAGCACCGTGGCGAGCGTGTCGAGCGACGCGTCGTTGCTGGTGTATTGCGGCTCTGTGTGCCAAGTCATGTAAACGCGTGGGAGTGAGACGCGGTCTTCCATCGTCATGCGCGTCTCCTTTTCGAGCACAGGGCGCTGCGGAGTCGGATTGACGACTTCCGGGCCGCGCTTCAGGGGCCCGAAATACTTTTCGACCAGCATGCGCACTTCCGCCGGGTTGAAGTCGCCGGCGATTGAGAGGCTGGCGTTGTTCGGCGTGTAGTAGCGGCGGAAGAACTCCGAGACATCTTCGCGCGAGGCGGCGGTCAGATCATCCAGAGAGCCTATGGTCAGCCAGTGGTACGGGTGGTTCTTCGGGTACATCGTTTCGGCGATCTTCGCGCCGACCAGCCCGTACGGGCGGTTGTCGTAGTTCTGCCGCTTCTCGTTCTTGACGACGTCGCGCTGGTTGGCAAGCTTCTTCTCCGACAGGGCTTCGAGCAGATAGCCCATGCGGTCCGACTCTAACCAGAGCGCCAGTTCCAGGAAGTTCGACGGCACGACCTCCCAGTAGTTCGTGCGGTCCGTGTTGGTCGAGCCGTTCAAGGTTCCGCCGGCCTCCTGAAGAGGCACGAAGTAGTCGTTGTCGTGGTGGAGCGAGCCCTGGAACATCATGTGTTCGAAGAGATGCGCGAAGCCAGTGCGACCCGGCACTTCGTTCTTCGAGCCGACGTGATACCAGACATTGACGGCGACAATCGGCGTCGAGTGGTCTTCATGCAGGATGACCCGCAGGCCGTTCTGCAAAGTGAATTGCGTAAACTTCATTGGTGGCAACACGGCGTTTCCGGCTGGCGCATTGGTCTTGGGCGCCGCGGCCCTCTTTCTTCGCTGCGCGAAAGCCGCGGGCGCTGAAAGAGAGACGACAAGCAGGATCGTCAACAGTCGTTTGATTCTCAATTTTGAAATCTCCTTTCTGGCAGTGCGAGAGAAAATGGCCGAGGCGCACGCCGAAACCTGATGCGCGCTCCTCTCCTTATTGTTCGGGTTATAGCAGGGGAAGTAATCCGTGAGCCATTCTAGCGCGCCTGTTGGCGCGGATGCAAGATTGCCGCCCGCTTCAACGCTTGTTAGAATTCGTGCTCAGACCAAAAGTTCACCGTTCGACTAAATGGCTCTCGAAACAGATTTCATCGTCGTCGGCAGCGGCATCGCCGGACTGCGCGCCGCCATCGAGCTCGCGCAGGCGGGCGCGCGCGTCACCGTCCTCACCAAAGACCGCACAGACGAATCCAACACCGAATACGCGCAGGGTGGAATCGCCGTCGCGCTCTCGGACGAAGACGAAGTGGCCCTTCACGAAGAGGACACTCTGAACGCCGGGGCGGGACTCTGCGACGAGCGGGCCGTGCGCGTGATGGTCGAAGAGGGGCCGCGCTACATTCAGGAATTAATTGATTGGGGCACGGAGTTCGACCGCGAAGGGGGCCGTCTGGTCTTTACGCGTGAGGCCGCGCACTCGCGCCGCCGCATCCTGCACGCGCACGGCGACTCAACGGGGCGTGAGATAGTGCGCGCCCTGATCGCGCGTGCGCGGCGCGAGCGCAAGATAGCTTTCGTCGCTCACGCGGCGACAGACTCTCTGCTCGTTGCGGACGGGAGAGTGTGCGGCGTCCGTTATCTGGACCCGCTGGTCCGTGCGCCGCGCGAGTTGCGCTCGCGCGCCGTCGTTCTGGCTTCGGGCGGCGCAGGCCAGGTCTTCCTGCACACGACGAACCCTGAGGTGGCGACGGGCGACGGAATGGCTATGGCCTACGCCGCGGGCGCGGAACTCGCGGACATGGAGTTCGTGCAATTCCATCCGACGGCGCTCAACCTCGAAGGCGCGCCGCGCTTTCTGCTCTCTGAGGCGATGCGTGGTGAGGGCGGAGTCTTGCGTAACCATGAGGGCGAGCGGTTTATGACGCGCTATCAAGAGCGCGCGGAGCTGGCGCCACGCGACATCGTCAGCCGCTCGATTGTCGCGGAGATGCAGAGGACGGCGACGCGGACCGTCTATCTTGATATGACAGGGCTTGAGCCGCGCTTTGTCCGCTATCGTTTCCCGAAAATCTACGAGACGTGTTTGCGCTACGGCCTGGACATCACGGACGATCTTCTGCCTGTCTCGCCAGCCTCGCATTACTGCATGGGCGGAGTGCGCACGGACCTGTCGGGGCGGGCCAGCCTGCCCGGACTCTATGCCGCGGGCGAAGTGGCCTGCGCGGGCGTTCACGGCGCGAATCGCCTGGCGTCGAACTCTTTGCTTGAAGGTCTGGTCTTCGGGGCGCGGGCCGGGAGCGCTGCTGCTGCTGATTTTGCTGACGGGCAGAGGGGCGCGCACGACCACGAGGTGGCAGATGGAAGGGACGTGAGCAGCCACGGCTCCGGAGAGGTCGCGCTGGCAGTGAGAAAGCGCGTCCGGCGTCTGATGTGGGAGCGCGTCGGCATCCTACGCAGCCGCGACTCGATAGGACGCGCACTCCTTGAGTTCGAGCAGATAGAGCGCGCGCCGCTCGCGCGAGCTTCTAGAAACTTTTTGAGCGTCGCCACGCTCATCACACGCTCTGCGCTCTGGCGCGAGGAATCGCGCGGGGCGCATTTTCGCACAGACTTCCCCGCGCGGGACGACGAACGCTGGCGCGTCCATTCAATTATTCGCACGGACATGGAGATTACTTCGAGTAAGGAGATAAAAATGGGGGACGGGGGACGGGGGCCAGGGGTCGGAAAGAAAGACCTGCTGGCCCCCGGCCCCTGACCCCCGACCAACTGTCTTATGGCACACTACGAACAACTACACGACTGGGAGATGACGCCGCGCGAGGCCGTGGAGCTTCAGAAAAGCTTGCGCGAGCGTGTGCGGATTACGCCGCTCAAGAAAAGAATCAGGACGATTGCGGGCGCGGACATCTCTTTTAATAAGTTCTCCCCGGTCGTTTATGCAGGGCTCGTCGTCTTGAGACTGCCGACGCTTGAGGTGATCGAAGAGGTCGGAGTGGTCAGCCAGACGAAGTTCCCGTATGTGCCGGGGCTGCTCTCTTTTCGTGAAGCGCCGTCGGTGCTGGAAGCCTGGTCGAAGTTAAAGACGGAGCCGGACGCAGTGATGTTTGACGGGCAGGGAATCGCGCACCCGCGCCGCGTCGGCATCGCGTCGCACGTCGGACTCCTGCTCAATCGCCCGACGCTCGGGTGCGCTAAATCCGTGCTGGTCGGTAAATATTCTGAGCCCGAGGCGGAGCGCGGCCACTGGTCCGAGATGGTTGATAAAGGGGAAGTGGTCGGGGCGGCTGTGAGGACGAAGACCAATGTGCAGCCAGTTTACGTTTCGCCAGGACACCTGATTGATCTTCAGGGCGCGATTGACCTGACGCTCCAGGCAGACGGCGGCTATCGCCAGCCAGAGCCGACGCGCCGCGCGCATCTCCTGGTCAATGCTCTCAGGCGCGGGGAGCGCGAGCCTTCAGAGGATGCGCAGCCGGGACTGTTCTAGAAATGGCTTTCGATAGAACTCAATACAAGCCCCGTTAGGGGCGACAGAATTTAGCCCAGGGCGTCAGCCCTGGGTATCAAGCCCAAGAAAATATTTAAGCCCCGTAGGGGCGACAGAACGTCTGTCGCCCCTACGGGGCTTGAAACATATTTACGTGCGTGTTCCAGGGGCTGACGCCCCTGGCTACTCTCTTTCGCCCCTGACGGGGCTCCACTCGAAATTACTGCGTGACAGTAAATTCGCCTGCCTGCTTGAGCGATTGGCCGGAGACGCGATCCTTGATGCGGATTTCGATTGCGTACTTACCGTCCGCCAGGTTGCGCGTGTCAATCAGGCGAGCCAGCGTGATGCGCTGGCCGTTGTCGGCCAGGCCCTGCCAGTCTTCGCTCTGCTTGCCCAGCTCCTTGCCATCTCGCATCAGCACATACTGCACGTCAACCGAAGGACGCAGCGTCGTCTGATCGGTCTGCACGTTATAGACCTGCATGTAAATGCCTATGGGCTGGCCGCGGTGATAGACGCCTGACAGGTTCGGGATAACTTTGTTCTGCCCGATGACGAACTGGGACTTGTCAGCGGTCAGGCTGGTGACCGTCTCCAGTTTCGAGGCGAGCACGAGCGTCGAAAAACCGAGCTGCTTCGGATCATACTTCGGGACTGTGAAGCCCACGCGCCGCACGCCCGTCGCGCCCGTTTCGACGTCGCGCACCACGACCTCTACCTTGTACGTTCCGGGCGCAAGCGGCACTGCCTTCTGATAAGCGGACTTGCGCTCCTTAGCTTCGGTCAGCTCCTCAGGCGAGGCAACCGTCTCTACGGGGTCTTCGAAGATTCCGACGCGCTTACCAGAGACGGCGATGATGCGCCCGAAGATGTTCATGCGGGCGCGTTGCAGGCCGCCGCTGGGCCTGAAGACCAGGTCTTTGTTCTCTGCCTGGACCGTGATGGCCGTGATGACGCGGTCATCCGACTGGCGGAAGAAGTCAACGCGCAGGTCGAAGTTGAGCGGGTTCTCTTCGAGAACGCCGCCGCCGGTCAGGCCGAGCACGCCCTGCAGGTCGTTGAACTTGACCTGCGGCGGCATACTGAGATTCCTGATTAACTCCATGCGCGCGAACGGCGAATCCTGCTCGCGCTGGTAGCCGTAACCCTGCTTGCCGCCATAGCCCAGAACCCTGTCCGTCTTGTCGGCCAGCCCGAGTTGTTCCGCGAGCGTCAGGCCAGCGCCGGGAATATTGAGCAGCGCGTCCTTCTCGTTGGGCGAACGAGCGATGCGGTACTCGCCTGAGCCCGTCGGGTCCACAAACTCTATCTCGATGCCCGAGCCGATGCCCGGCAGGTAGCGATAGAACCAGATTTCGAAGGGATAGGTCGAAGTCGAGCCGCCGCCCTCGTAAGACGGGCGCTCGTAGTGGCCGCCCATCGGGTGCGTCTCCTTCTCGTCGGGCTTGCCATACATGATGTAAACGCGCCCGCGGTCGGTCTTCCACCCGGGGATGCCGGAAGAAAAGTGCTCGTTGGCGTAGGCGATGCGCTCGTAATACTCTTCGCGGTACTCGTTCTCGTCCGTGTCCGGGTCCGGATCGCGGCGCCGCCAGAAGAGCTCTATGAACTGCTCGCGCTCCTCGTTGGTCTTGAGCTTTTTGTAGGCATCACGCTCCTGGGGCGTGATGATGTAGGCGACGTCCTTGTCAGGCCACTCTCTGTAAACTTTCGGGATTTCTTCCTTCTGGTTGGTCTTGCGGTCCGGCAAATCCTGCGCGAAAACGGCTGGGACCGAGAGCGCCAGGGCGAAGAAGGCCAACACCATGCGGCGTAGAAGTGTTTGGTAAGACATGAGACTGCTCCTGTTTGTAGATCAAAAAGAGGAAGACCAGGGCGTTGAACCGAAACGAGGGCGCGAAAGAGTTCGCAAACGCCTGGCGCATTTTACCCGCTTGTTCGAGAGACCGACTCCAGAGTTAAGCATTTTGCAAAGCGATGGAAAAGCCGAGACCATCCAGCACGAAGGAGGGATTTTAAGGTCTCGGTTAGAACAGAGTCAAGATGCGGTGGAAACGGTGAAAAGTTGCCTGAAAACCGTGGATAAAAGGCCGGTAGCACAGGAAATGTAGGCCGCCGCCTAGGGGCAAGACGCGCGATCCGGTTGCTCGTGGGAGTAAACAGCCCTTATCGGCCCTGTGAGGCGGGAGCCGTAGCCTTACGGCCCCGCTCATCCCGCCTGCACCAGACGCCCGGCGGTTGCATCTTGAGGGCAGATGAGGGAAAAATGTACCTATTCAACTGACATTCAAGCGGTCTGGCAGGGGCGTAGAGGGTGCGCTGTTAGGCTTCAGTTACTAAACTCTCTGATGTTTGGAGGAATATCGTGAGTAATTTCGAATCATTCTACGCCAGGTGGTCGCCCGTACTGCTCAGCGTTCTGCGAATCGTCGTGGGGTTTCTCTTCATGACGCACGGCGCGCAAAAACTCTTTAACTATCCGCCACCGACGATGCCGGGAGGGAAACCTAGCCCGTTCCCCACTCCGCTGCTCTCGCTGACAGGTGTGGCCGGAATCCTGGAATTTTTCGGCGGCCTCTTCATCCTGCTGGGGCTCTTCACGCGCCCGGTGGCTTTCATCCTCTCGGGAATGATGGCCGTAGCCTATTTCATGAGACATTTTTCTCTGGAGGGTAACGGGTTTCTGCCGTTAGCGAACGGGGGAGAGCCAGCCGTACTCTTTTGCTTCGTCTTCCTTTACATGGCTGTGGCCGGGGGCGGAAGGCTGAGCCTTGACCACCTGTGGCGAAAGTCACACGATTCCGAGCTCGATAGAATCTGAGCTTGAAGGGGAACCGTATGAACAAGGTCATGCCCGCCATCTTCTTCGGGCACGGGAGCCCCATGAACGCGCTCGTCGGCAACGAATATACGAGGGGCTGGGCGGCGCTGGGAGAAGAACTAACGCGCCCGCGCGCTGTGCTCTCGATCTCCGCCCACTGGTATTTGCCTGGGACTTTCGTGACCGCGATGCAAAGCCCACGGACCATACACGACTTCGGCGGGTTCCCTGGAGAGCTGTACGAGGTCCAGTACCCTGCGCCGGGCGATCCGGAACTCGCGCGGCGCGTTCAGGAACTGCTCGCGCCCCTCCCGGTCGGCCTGGACACGCGCTGGGGGCTGGATCACGGGACATGGTCCGTGCTCTGCCACGTCTTCCCGTTGGCGGACGTGCCCACAATCCAGCTGAGCATAGACGAGACGGAGCCCGCGGAGTTTCACTACGAAATCGGGAAACGTTTGGCACCGCTGCGTGATGAAGGTGTGCTCATAGTAGGGAGCGGCAACCTTGTACACAACCTGCACACTTATGCCTGGGGGCGTCACAAGGTCGAGCCGTTCGACTGGGCCGTGCGGTTTGAAGAGAGGGCGCGCTCGCTTCTGCTGGCTCATGACCACGCTCCGCTCATCGCTTACGAATCTCTGGGGCGTGACGCGATGCTCGCGGCTCCGACGCCGGATCACTATCTGCCCCTGCTCTACATCATGGCTCTCAGTAGAGAGGGCGACGAAGTCAGTTTTCCCGTCGAGGGGTTCGACGGAGGCTCAATCTCTATGCTTACGGTCCGCATCGGCTGAAGCGTATGGATGACAACCAGGGTTCTTGACGAAGGAGGGAAGGTTTCAAACAGATGGCTGACAAGATTAAGATTCTGGGCGTCGCCGGGAGTTTGCGCAAAGCCTCTTACAACCGCGCTGCGCTTCGAGCCGCGCAACAGCTCGCGCCCGAGGACGCCCAGATAGAGATATTCGAGTTGGACGGGATACCGGGTTTCAGCGAAGACGAGGAGCGCAACCCGCCTGCGAAAGTGACGGAGTTGAAAGAGAAGATTCGCGCGGCGGACGCCATCCTCTTCGTCACCCCGGAATATAATTATTCGATTCCCGGGGTGCTCAAGAACGCCATTGACTGGGCGTCGCGTCCATATGGGGAGAGCGCCTGGGATGGGAAGCCCGTCGCAATTATGGGAGCCTCAGTCGGGCTCTTCGGCACGGCCCGCGCGCAGTATCACCTGCGCCAGGTCTTCGTCTTCTTAAACATGCATCCCCTGAACAGGCCCGAAGTCATGATCGGCAACGCCTCACAGCGCTTTGACGGCGAGGGCAATCTGACGGACGAGACTTCAAAGGATTTGATCAGGAAGCTTCTCGAAAACCTCGTCTCCTGGACCCGGCAGTTGAAGGCTCAAGGTTGAGCTAAACTTTGGCCGCAGTCTTCCGGCGTTCTTTACCGAAGACCCAGGCGATGAAGATCGAGACGCCGTAGAGCAGGACCATAGGGGCCGCGAAGAGCAGCATGTTCGGAATATCGTTGGTGGGCGAAATCACTGCCGCCGAAATCAGGATGATGATTAGCGCTCCCTTCCAGTGGCGGAGCAGAAACCGCGCCGAGATGATTCCGATGCGCGACAGGATGTAAGTTATCGCGGGCATCTGGAAGACCACGCCCATCGCCAGCATCACCAGAAGGATGAAGTTGAAATAGTCCGAGGCATTCAGGAAGAGACGAAAATCCTGCCCGAGGCCGAGCAGGTATCTTGCCGCCGGGGGAAAGATTATCTTGTAGGCGAAGGCCGCGCCCCCTACGAATGAGAGAGTGGAGAGCAGGACGAAGGGCAGCGCGTAGCGGCGCTCGTGCGGATAGAGGCCGGGCGAGACGAAGGCCCAGATTTGCCAGAGGATGAAGGGGACCGCGAGCGCCAGCGCCGTGTAGATAGAGACCTTGACGTAGAGCGAGAAAGGCTCCATTGCGGTGGTCACGATCAGCTTATCGTCAATGCCGGGCATCGCCTTCGGCTTCGCCTGAAAATCGAGCGGCAGCAGAACGCCTTTCGGAATAACCGTATCGCCCGCCAGCAGGTTCTCGTCCGTGTAGAGCCTGAGTCGGCCCTGCCCGTCCTTCTTGACAACCGCGAGGACTGAAGCTCCCTCTGGGATGACGCTCCTTCCGATTGTGGTCTTCTCCGCGAAGACGTAGCGCCCGGTGGTGCCTTCCTTCAAAGAGCTGTTTTCCTGAATCGTCTCGTTTCCCGTCTGCCCGCCGATGGGCAGTTCGCGGCGCTGCGCGTCGGAGAGAGCGCGCTGAATCGGAATCGCCAGAAAGTTATAGATGTGATCGGAGACGAACCAGCAGGCGAAGAAGGCCACGAAGACGAAGGCCACGGAGCGCAGGATGCGGCTCCGTAGCTCGTCCAGATGCTCCAGGAAAGACATCTGGCCGCCGGGCTCTTTCTCTCTCGCCTTTTTCTTCGCTTTAGAGCGTGTGCCTAAAAGAGTTGCCACTAGCGTTCAGCTCTAACGCCTATAACCAATCGCGCTTGCGCGCCGGAGGCGTTGATTCGGGAAGTTCGGCCGTTGAGTCTGCCGCAGAAATCGAAGAGGCCGCCTCATTATTCAAAGGAGCGTCGGAAGAATCGGCAGCGGTCGGCTCGGCCGCTTCGCCTGCTTCAATCACGGCCTGGCTGCGGTCCCGGCTCTCGCCGAGGATGGAGCGGTCTTCGGGCAGCATGGCTTCGCCGATGAGCGCGTCCTTGATGGCGCTCTCTCTCGCGACCTCTTTCTCCCACGTCTGCTTGAAGTCGTCCGAGGCGCGCTTGAAATCCGCCAGGCTCTTGCCGAGCGAACGGCTCAGTTGAGGAAGTTTTCGCGGCCCGAAGATGATGAGCGCGACGACCAGGATCAGCAGCAGCTCGCTCGTCCCCAGACCCTCAAAAATAAACAGAAACAAGATGATAACCTGCTCTCTTCGGCGAAGAAACTCTGGCGCTCTCGCGCTCGCTCATCGCGCGCGTCCTCTCCTTTGAATGGGAGAGATGCCAGAGGAGTTCGGAAAAATTCTACGCGCCGCTTCTTTGGTGGGTCAAGCAAGTCGGGCGTCAAGCGCCAGCGCGGCGGAAAATATTATGGACAAATCGGAAGCGAGATGAGATATTTTCTTAACGGGGCTGCACCTCCTGCGCCGCCTCGACCGCGAGCTCACTTCCCGCGCCGAAATCGAAAGGAACTGATAACAATGAGTAGATGGTTTTGCTGCTTTCTGATGAGTCTTTCTGCCTTCATGCTCCTGCTGCAAGTGAATGGACCGAACCTCAGGGTCGTTTTAATCTGGGTTTTGGTCGGCGTGCTTTCCGCCTACAAACTCTATAAAAGCCCCGGCAGTTCTTCCTGATCGCGTGAATCCTTTCCGGCGGCATAAAAATTATGTCTCAAACCGCATCGCCCATCTCCAAGAAGAGACCTTCACGAGATGGGCGATGCGGTTTGCGTTTTAAGAGAAGCGGAAACTGTCTCGGGCTTGAGGTCCTATTGGCCCCAGCCTTCACATTCGGCCAGTCCCTCGTTTGTAATGTCCCAGTGCGTGTGGTCCTTGCACATCGTCACGTCTTCGATGACGCAGGCGTCGCCGTCGTCGTCAACGACTTTAATGTCATAATGGCCGCAGGGAATATTTTTGAGTGTGTAAGAGCCGCCGCCGTGCTTGATCACATTATCACCGAGCTGGTCAGGTCCCCAGCTATTCTTGTGCGTCGGCGATAGAAAGAGTTGATGAATATCCCAGTCGGACTTGTTCACGATCATGAATTCGGCCTTCTGCGGCTGCTCGGCCAAAGAGCGCGACGGCCATACCAGCATCGTGAGCGCGACAAGCACCGCAGCGAGGATCGCAATCCTTGGGACGAGGTATTTCTTCATTACGGAACTTCCTTTCAAAAGGGTACAGATAAATAAAACAGTTGAGCGTGATATTACATTCGACCTGAGTGGCTGGCAATAGTTGCCGCCGCGCACGGCCTCCGATGACCGCCATCGAGCCCGACGCCTCTACAGGAAAGCTTCGCTAAGACTTCTCGCTTCCGTATTCAGGCGGATAATAAATAACTTCAACAGCATTTCCTCCGACACCTTTGGTATAGAAGGAGACGGAGCGGTCGCGGTGCTCTTTGACGGGGCGGCCTTCGCGGGCGGCGGCCTCGTCCAAAGCCTCGCGCGTTTCGACGCGCAGGCCCATGTGCGGCGGGTGTTTTGAGCCGGGCGCGAGCAGCGCCACTCCGAACCCTCGCGCGTCTCTCAGCATGGCCCAGTCGTCGTAGAGAGTTTCAAGACGAAAACCTATGCGCTCATAGCCCTCAACGTCCTGTTTCAAATCCTCCGATTTAACCGCGATGTGATCCACCACACCCTCAAAGCGCGACTCATTTCGTTCCTGCATTGCTTGTATCTCCGAAGTCTGGAGTCTGGAGTCTGGAGTCTGGAGTCAAAAGAAAACGTCCTTTGACTCCAGACTCTCTGGACTTCAGACTCCAGACTATTCATCTTTCCATTTCTCGCCGTAGCGTTCGCTGTAGACTATGCGGTCCAGGCCGAAGCGTCCGGGATAAGCCTTCTCATCTCCGGCGAGGCGTCCGATGGCCAGGAGCGCGCAGACCTCTGCCTCGTCCGGAATCCCGAATTCGCGTTTGACGCCCGCAGGGTCGAAGCCTTCCATAGGGGCCGTGTCAAACCCGTAAGCCTCTGCGACGAGCATGATGGTGGTGAAGGCGATCATCACATGGCGATGGACCCAGACGTCCATCTTCTGCGTGCTGGTGAGAGCCTCTATCGCTTTGTCTCTGGCCTGCTCCCAGGTGTCCAGCTTGCCCGCGCCTCTTTCCGCGCCCTCGCGGAAAACTTCCCCCGCGCGCTCTTTCCACTCCTCTTTCATACCCAGGAAGATGATGACGACCGGGGCCTCCGCAATTTTCGGTTGGTTGTAAGCGACCTTTTGCAGCCGCCTGCGATTCAACGCGTCGCGGACGACCACGAAACGCCAGGGTTGCAGGTTATATCCCGACGGAGCCTGCCCGCCGAACCTTAAGATAGCGTTCAGATACTCTTCCGGCACCTCTTCGTCCGTGAAATGCATGGTCGCGCGGCGCTCTAGGAGAGCTTGCGTGATCGGCTTTAAAGGCTCGCCGCCGGGCCGCGCCGTCGGATAGTTCGTGGGCCTGTCCTTCATCCTTCCCCCTTTGAACTGTTTGAATGGGAGCGATTGTAACAAATTAGTGGTCAGTGGTCAGTGGCCGGTGGTCAGTTAAAAACAGGCGACGAACTGTTTTGGCTGTTCACTGACCACTGACCACAGGCCACTGACCACTGTTTTCCGAGCGTGAAAGATTCTTGACAGTGGCGAAGCGTCGCCGCAAACCTGTCGGGCAATACTCAATGGGATTGCGGAGCGGCGGATTTCGGATTGCGGGTTGAAAAGCATACGGAACGATTAGTCTTTACTTAACCCGAAATCGGACGATTATGGCGAGAGCAAAGAAGACCAGGGTAGTTGAGTTTCAAAAAGAGACGCACGTGGCTGAAGGCTCGCGCGGGTCGCTCGAAGGTTTCGCGCGCGCAGCCGACCGCGTCGCGGCGACGACGAAGAAGCTTGAGAAGGCGGCGCTGCTTGGCGCGTACTTTCACGAACTGGACGACGAAGACCTGGCGCGCGCCGCGCGCTATTTCGCCGGACACCAGTTTGCGTTGAACGACGCGCGCACCACCAACGTCGGCACGAGCGTGCTGCGCGAAGCGCTGAGCGCCGCGACCGGCCTCGATGTGGAGAATTTGCGCCCGCGTTACGTGCGCCTGGGCGATTCCGGAGAGGTCGCCTACGAGGCGATTCTGGAAGTGAAGGGAAACGCCCTCGAACCTAAAATCACGCTCGCCGAAACTGAGTCGCTGATCGAGCGCTTAAGCGAGATGAAAGGCACGAAGAACAAGAAAGCCCTGCTCACGGGCGTGCTCGCCGACGCGACCGCACGGGAAGCGAAGTATCTGGTCAAGCTCCTGGTCGGCGACCTCCGAATCGGCCTTAAAGAGGGGCTGGTCGAAGACGCCGTTGCGCGAGCGTTCAATCAGCCGCTCGCGCTCGTCTCCCAGGCGAATATGATGACGGGCGACATCGGCGAGACGGCCGTGCGCGCCCGGCGCGGTGAGCTGCTGGGCGTCCGGATGCGCCTCTTTCACCCGCTGAAGTTCATGCTCGCCACGGCTGCGGCCGATCTGGCGGACATCGCGCGCACGATGCCCGCGGGGTTTTTCGTAGAGGATAAATTCGACGGCATACGCGCGCAGGCACACGTCGCGGGCAAACGCCTGGCGCTCTACTCGCGCACGATGGACGAGATCACGCACCGCTTCCCTGAGCTTCACGCGCCGATGATGCAATTGGAGACGGACGCGATCATTGACGGCGAGATCGTGCCGGCGCTCGATGGCGTGATTCTGCCCTTCAGCGAGTTGCAGAAGCGCCTGGGCCGAAAGACTGTCGGCGAAGAGTTGCTTTCGACCACGCCGGTCATCTTCATCGCCTACGATCTTCTTTACGCCGGGAGCCGCGTCCTGATAGACGAGCCGCTCTCGGCGCGCCGCGAGCGGCTGGAAGAACTGGTCCCCGCTGCGTCGGGCGTCGTGCGTCTTTCAGGAGCAAAACTTGTGAGCGACGTCACGGCGCTGGACGAGGAGTTTGACGCGGCACGCAGCCGCGGCAACGAGGGCCTGATGATTAAGGACCCGCGCTCGGTTTACAAGCCAGGGCGGCGCGGGCGCGAGTGGCTGAAACTCAAGCGCGCTCTGGCCACGCTCGACGTGGTCGTCACGGCCGTGGAGGTCGGGCACGGGAAGCGCCGCCACCTGCTTTCGGACTACACGTTCGCTGTGCGCCGCTCCGAAGATGACCCGGAGCTTTTGAACGTCGGGAAGGCCTATTCGGGATTGACCGATGCGGAACTGCAGGAGTTGACCGAGTGGTTTCGCGCGCACACCATGCAGGAATACGCGCACGGCAAGGTGCGCGTCGTCGAGCCGAAAATCGTCCTCGAAGTCACCTTTGACCGCGTGCAGGAATCCAAAAGGCACAAGAGCGGCTACGCTCTCAGGTTCCCCAGAATCCTGCGCCTGCGCGAGGATAAGAGCGTCGCCGAGATAGACACAGTCGAGACCGTGCGGAAGCTTGCGGAATGAAGAGCAAGTAGAGAAAGAGAAGAAGAGGGCAATATTTAAAAGAGACGGAATAATTATTAGCCCGCGTGAGCGGGCGGCCGTCTAAAGCCCAGCCCGTGAGGGCTGGGTTACAGGCAAAGAGATTTCGTTCAAGCCCATGAAATGGGCGACAGCGCGTTGAATCTGGCGCTAAAACCGCAGAAGGCTGTCGCCCATTTCATGGGCTTCAAAATTTTCTTCCCGGCTGTCTCCCAGGGCTTGCGCCCTGGGCTTTATACTGTCGCCCGCTGACGCGGGCTGGATTCAGGTCTTCTTCTTTCCCATGCTCTCCTTTCCCCGCCCTCGTTTGCTCTGGCAGCGCGAATCAAATATCATCACTCCGGTCCGCGAGCGGACGTTTTATCCTGCGAGAGAGAAAGAGAATTTTAATGAAGTACCGAAATGTTCTGGTCGCCGCCGCGCTCGTCGGCCTCACTGTGATTGTCTCACCCGTCGCCGCGCAAACGCCGAAGACGAAGACGGGCCCGAAGCCCGCGCCGAAGACGACGACGCCCGCTAAAACCGGCACGACAACAACGCCCGCGCAGAAATCCACGACGCCCCCGCCCGGCACGCTCGCCATCGTCAACGGGCAGGCGATAACTCTGGCCGATTTCGATCCGAAGGTGCGCCAAGTCGTCGAGGGTCTCGATCAGAAGATGCCGGAGTTGCGGCGCGACGCGCTCGATGCGCGCATCAACACGATACTCCTCGAAAACGAGGCGCAGAAGCGCAAGGTGACGGGCGAGCAGTTGATGGACGCGGAGGTCAACAACCTCGTCAAAGACCCGACCGACGCGGAGATTCAGGCCGTTTACGATGCCAACCGGCAGCAGATCGGCAACGCAGACCTCGCCACGGTCCGCCCGCAGATCATCGGCTATCTCAGAAATCAGTCGGCGCAAAAGCTCGCCGGCGAGCTGGTCACGCGCCTGCGCTCCGCGCACCAGGTCGTCAAAGGCAGTGTAGATGTCAACGCGCCGAACCTGCCGCCCACGGCCGTGCTCGCAACGGTTGACGGGCGCCCCATCACCTCTGGCGATTTCGAGGAACGGCTCAAGCCCTTCGTCTATAAGCTGCGGCGCGAGGTTTTCGAGGCTGAGGCGCGCGCCATCGATTTCAAGATCAACCAGATGCTGCTCGAAGGCGAAGCCAAGAAACGCAATATGACGCCGGAGAATGTTTACAAAGCGGAGGTCACGGATAAGGTACGCCAGCCGACCGACGCCGAAGTGACGAAGTTTTACGAGGACAACAAGACGCGCATCAAAGGCGATCTCAACTCTCTGCGCGCGGACATCGCGGACGTGCTCAGGAATCAACAGCTCAGTCGTCTCGAATCCGAATTCGCGAATCGCCTGCGCGCGGGCGCGAGCGTCCAGGTCTTCTTAAAAGAGCCTCAGCCTCCCGTTCAGGTCATCAGCGCGGACGACGACCCGTCGCGCGGCGAGGCGAGCGCCCCCGTGACGGTTGTCGTCTTCACAGACTTTCAGTGTCCCTCCTGCGCCGCGATGCATCCGGTGATTGACGAGACCCTGAAGTCTTATGGCAATCAGGTGCGCCTTGTCATACGAGATTTCCCGCTCGTCATACACGAGCAGGCGCGCAAAGCTGCCGAGGCAGCGGCAGCGGCCTCCGCGCAGGGCAAGTTTTTCGAATACATCGCAGTGCTCTTCAAAAACCAGTCGGCCCTGGATACCGCGTCGCTCAAGAAGTACGCGAGCGACCTCGGCCTTGACCGGACGCGCTTTGACGCGGCGCTCGACAACGGGCAGTACGCGGCAGAGGTGAGCAAGGATGTCTCGGACGGTGAGGCTTATGGGGTTGACGGAACGCCGGCCATCTTCATCAACGGAATACGTTTGCGAAACCTGACGGCGGAAGGCTTGCGCGCGGCCATTGACGGCGCGCTCGCTCTCAAGGGGGTGCCGACGCAGAAGCGCGCGGCGAAATAGTTTTCCGGGGGGCGCGTGTTTGACTTATGTTTTTATTGTCGGGGAGCAGAGTTGTGCGGGGCAGTCTGATCGCCATATCGGCTCAGGTCGCCGTCTTGGTGCTCTTTATAGCCTGCGCCGACGGCCAGCAGATTGCGCGTCCCGTACCGCAAAAACCGGATACGCCTCCAGCGACAAATATCTCGACCGGCAATGCTCCCGTGGAAGAGGTTCCCGTCTACACATACGAAGTTGTCAACAGTTGGCCGCACAACAGCAACTCGTTCACTCAGGGCCTGGTCTATCACGGCGACCACCTTTACGAGAGCACTGGACAGTATGGCTCAAGCATCCTGTGTCGCGTTGATTTGAAGTCCGGCAAGATACAGAAGAAAGTTGATGTGGACCGCGAGTATTTCGCCGAAGGCATGACCATCCTGGGCGATAAGGTCTTTCAGCTCACGTGGCAGTCCCAGAGAGGCTTCGTCTACGACCTCAAGGATTTCAAACGGCGAATCGAGTTCACTTACGAAGGCGAAGGCTGGGGGCTGACTAACGACGGGCGGTCGTTGATTATGAGCGACGGCACGAACCGTCTGCGCTTTCTGGACCCCACGACCTTTCGCGTGCTGCGCACGATAGAGGTTTACGACCAGGGCGAGCCGCTCAGCGAGTTGAACGAGCTCGAATATATCAAGGGCGAGATTTACGCGAACATCTGGCATTCGGAAAAGATAGTTCGCATTGATCCCAATTCGGGAAAGATTCTGGCGTGGATTGACCTGACGGGCCTGCGCCGACCCGAAGACGGCACGCACTCGGACAACGTGCTGAACGGCATCGCCTACGACGAGAAGAACGACAGGCTCTTTGTGACCGGCAAACGGTGGTCTAGGATTTACGAGATTCGGCTGGTCAGAAAATAGTCGCCCGGACCTATTTCCCCGCAGGGGCTCCGGCACCAGGGGCTTTGTCCATTGCCAGCTTCCATTCACCACCTTCTTTGACGAGCGGTATGGTTATCGTGCGTCCCTGAAGGGTCGCGTCAACAGTCGCATTATCCCCGTCAATCTTCTCATTGCTGTACTGGGGGGTGATGGGTTGAGCTGATGGCGGAGGTCCCTCTTTCAGCAGCTCGTCCATAGTCCTCCCCAGGGCTTTGGCCTTCTGTTCCAATATATCCAAACTCGCCTTGGAGAGATATTTTTTTAAGGCCATTCCGTCTCTTTTATTTATGGCCTCGAAATATGCTTTCACCGTGTCGGTCGGGGACAGAGCGGCCGCGGTGCCAGCACTACTGTTACCGTCCGCCTGTTTGTTGCACGCCCCGGCGAAGACGACCAGCAGCACCACTGCAAGCGCGGCGATGATGGACTGTCTTACGCTGGCTCTTATTTCAACTAAGTTTTGACGCATAATTGTGCCACTCCTGTACCGTGAGAGTCTTGTGAGGTATTACGGCAGTTTGAGTTTCAAAAGCAAATCGCCGGGAGCGAGCGCGAGAGCGCTGCCCGATTAAAGAATCCAACGCGGAAGAGATCAGGCTTTAAGGAGAGGCAAAAGAGAGGGCGCGTCCGGGTCTCTCTCGCCGCGCCCGCTTCAGCCTTCTTCAGCCTCCCGCTCCCATGGTCATCATCAGCTTATCTATCGCCACCTTCCAGGCTCCGTCTTCTTTGACGAGCGGCATCTTGACGGTATTGCCTCTGGCCTTCACTTCGACGGTCGCGTTGTCGCCGTTGATCTCCTCCTTGCCTAACTCTGGCGATTCGACTGTCGGCATGGCGGCCATCGAAGCCTTCATGGCATCGTCGAGGCTCATGCCCTTGCCTTTGGCCTCCTTCTCCATCATCTCTATGGTCCCTTTGGAGAGGTAGCTCTTGAGCCCGGCCGCGTCCTTATTCTTGGCCGCTTCGATATAGGCTTTCAGAGTCTCCGTGGGAGTCAGCGATTTTTTGCTGCTTTGATCGCCTTTACTGCATGCCCCGACGAAGACAACCATCAGCATCACGGCCATCGCGGTGATGACGGGGACTGCTCTCTTCATCGTTCTTCGAGTTGAATCTTGATACATTGCACGACTTCCTTACTGGCTGGAATTTGAAGACTGGTAAAACCAGTTAGGTTCTAAGCTAAATCCGCGGGCGAGTCAATAGCGTGGCCCGGTCGGCGTACCGGGTAAAAGGCAGAAGCAGGGCGGAGGCCGTGGCGTCGGCCTCCGCCCTGCTTCTGCCTTTTATTCTATTTTCGGCCCTGCGTCAGTGATTGCCGTGATCGTCCTCATCTTCCGGACCGTCCGGCTCGCCTCCCGCTGGCGGCCCTTCCATCGTCGGCCCGCCTCCCACAGGAGCGCCCATATTCTGTATCAGCTTGTCTATCGCCAGCTTCCAGACACCGTCCTCTTTGATGAGCGGCATGGAAACGGTCTGTCCCTGGGCGGTCACCTCGACGGTGGCTGTATCCCCTGTAATGGTCTCTTTGCCGTAAGTGGGCGTAATGCCAGCCTGGGCCACCATTGCCAATTGGTCTTTGATCGCATCGTCCACGGTCTTGCCCAGGGCTTTAGCGCCCTGCTCCATCATATTCATACTCCCTTTAGAGAGATGTTTTTTAACGCCCGCGATATCCTTTTTATTACCGGCTTCGTGATAGGCTTTAACTGTCTGGGTGGGAGAAAGGGCAGCGCCCGGGCCACCGGCACCGCCAGCGCCGCCGTTACTGTTACTGTCCGCCTTTTTGCTGCACGCCCCGGTCAATACAACCAGCGCCAGCGCGAGCGCAGTGATGACGAATATCTTGATGTTTCTCATGGTGTCTGAGTTTGGGTGCATGATTGGGTTTCCTTACTGCGAGAGGGCCTCGGGAGTAATAAAGCAAGCTAGTTTCTAAGCTAAATTTGTTGGCGAGTCAATGGCTGGCGCGCGCCTCGTTGAAGACGGAAGGCGGGAGCCGCAGAAGTAGAGGAATCAGACGCTAAGCGAGGTGAACGCACCGTGAGCGCTCACCTCGCTTAGCGCCTCTACTCTTTGCTTCCCGGTTCTTTAATGATCGCCGTGTTCGCCGTCGGTGTTCGAGTTGGTCTCGTCGTCGTCCTCCCCCTTATTGTCCTCGCCCGGAGTGTTCGGTTGCGGCGGAGGCATCGTCGGCTTAAAATTCTTGTCGGTCTTTTCAATATCAACCTTCCATTGCCCGCCCTCTTTCACGAGGTATAGAGTCATTGATTGGCCAGCAGGGGTCTTCATATCAACCGTCGCGGTGTCGCCACTGATCTGCTCGTTGCTGAGCGCCCAGGACGCGGTGTTCATATTGGGAGTTGCCTTCAGATCCTCTTCCAAAGTTCGGCCCTTCGCTTTGACCTTCGCTTCCAGATACGGCAATGAGTTTGATGAGAGATATTTCTTTAGACTCTCAAGGTCCTTTTTATCGCTCGCCTCGCTGAAGGCTTTGACAACGGCTGTCGGAGTCATGGCAGTTGTCCCGGGCGAAGCGTTGGGGGTTGCTTGGTTCGCAGCGGTGGTGGTGTTTGTGCTGTTCGCGCTTTTGCTGCACGCCGCTGCGAATACGAAGGCAAAGAGCGCGAGACAGAGCCCGAAGGTCACAGATTGTCTTCTCTTCATTTTTCGACTGTTCTTTCTGCGAGGCTGTGCGAAGTAGGTATAGCGGGATATGTTCTAAGACATATTCGCGGGCGAGTCAATACGCGATGCGACGCCATCTCACGGGCCGGTCGGGGCTCTCCGGCTCTCAGAGCGAGAGGCCGACGCGGCCTTGCAGGGCGATGAAGCGCGGGTCCAGCCGCAGCGTGTCGAGGCGCGGGTCAACCTTGAGCCAGACGAGAGCCTCTTCGCGTGCTTCGAAAGATTTTTCGAGAAACCGGAGCGCCTCGTCCTTGTCGCCGAGCGCCGCGTGGATAATGGCGAAGTGATAGGAGGAGAGGTGACGCCTCTCCTGCTGCGCCCGCATCTCGGCCAGAACCTTCAAGGCTTCGTCGCGCTGGTCTGAAAGCACATAGGTGTGGCCGAGCGCCGCCAGAATCAGGGGCGAATCGTCCAGGCGCGCGGCCTTTTGAAACTCCTCTATGGCCTTCTGGTAATCGCCCTTCTGCTCATACGCCCAGCCCATGAAAAAGTGTGTCCAGATAAAATTCGGGTCCATCTCGACAGCCTTTTCGAACTGCTCAAGCGCGCGGTCGTACTGGCGCGCGAAGAGAAACGAGAGGCCCAGATCCGTGTTGATTTCGAGCGAGAGCGGGTCAAGCTCAAACGCACACTTAATCTCCGCGATGGCTTCATTAAGGCGTCCCATCAAGGCCAGATACCAGCCGTACCAGTGATGCGCCGAAGCGTAACCCGGATTGAGCTCGATGGCTCGCCTGTAGCTTGTTTCCGCGCCCAGCCAGTCCCATTCATAAAACGCCTTGACGACCGCGAGCGAGGCGTGCGCTTCGGCCAGAGCATCGTCTATCTGAAGGGCGCGCTCGGCGGCTCCGCGCGCTCGCGGCATGGCTTCGTTCGGCGGCAGATGATTGGACGAGAGCGCGTAGTAGGCGTCCGCGAGCCCGCTGTAAGCGAGAGCGTAGTCCGGGTCCGTGTCAATGGCCTGCTGGAAATGGCGTATGGCGTTGTTGAGCGCGTCTTTCGTCATTTTGCTCAGGCAGAAGCGGCCCTTGAGATAGAGGCGGTAGGCTTCCGTGTTGTCCGTGTAACGCTTGACCAGCAATTTGCGCTCTTCGCCAGTCAGCTTGATCCTGAGCTTTTCGGAGATCTCGCGCGAGATTTCTTCCTGAATCTCAAAAATGTCCGCGGACTTGCGTTTGTATTGCTCGCCCCAGAGCTGCGAGCCGTCCGCCGTGTCCACCAGCTCTGTCTTGATAATCAGGTTGTCGCCGAACAGCTGCACGCGCCCGGTCATCACGGCGCGCACATTCAGCTCGCGCCGGACATCCTCGATTTCAACCTCTTTGCCCTTGTAGCGAAAGACTGTGGCGCGCGCCATCACTTTCAACTGAGGCAGCTGCGAAAGAGTGTTGATGATGCTTTCGGTGATGCCGTCCGAGAGATATTCCGTACTTGGGTCCGCGCTCGCGTTCGCGAGCGGCAGAACTGCCAGCGAATCAATGGGCGCGCGTCGGCCCCCGCTCGTCGTGGATTGCTGCGCCGCGGTCGGCACCTCCGCCAGAGATGCGGGGCGCTGAGGGTTGCCCAGCTCGTCCGTGTAGAGATTGAAGAGGTGAACTTCGAGGCCGTGCTTGACTCTGGTTGTCCCTAGATCTTCAATGCGCTCGTCGCGGTCACCGATCTCTTGCAGAACTTCCGCCATCGCCTTCGAGAGCAGGATGTGTCCGGCGTCGCCGCAGTCCATGACGCGTTGCGCGATGTTGATGCCGCTGCCGGCCACATCCCTTTGGCGGTTGGCGTCAACGGTCCTCAGGACAGGGCCGCTGTGGATCCCCATCCGCAACTGAATGTCCGGATTGCTCAGCAGCGCGCGGCTGATCTGGAGCGCGCAGCGGACAGGGGCTTCCGGGTCCACGAAAAAGACCAGGGCCATGCCGTCGCCCGTTGATTTGTAGATCAATTGATTATGGACCTGCGCGCGGCGAAACTCGTCCGTCTGGCTGACGATCTCGTTGAGCTTCTGCTGTAGATAGGACTGCTGGTGAATACGGTGCCTGGAGAAGCCGACCAGGTCCATGAAAAGCACGTGGGCGATTTCCGGCGTCGCGGGCTGGTTGGAATCGAGCTGGATGGTTTCCACAGCATGCGTGTCGTTCGTCTCGCGCTCGTCCGTAAAAATCCGCACGGTTTGAGCGTCGGCGCGCTGCCGCGTCACCTCGGGCGACTCCTGAGTCCTCAAAGAAGGCGCGGTCGTCGCCAGCAGCGTCGCCGTCGAGAGTTCGAGTCCACGTTTGAAGTCGCGCAGCTCCGCAATCATCTCCCTGACGGTCTGGTAACGCTTCTCGCGGTCTTTCGTCAGGGCCTTCGAGATGATGCGCTGCAATTCTGGCGGCGTGTCTGAAGAAAGACGCGCCAGCGGCTGCGGCTCGCGGTCGAGGATGGCGACGATCACGTCGCTCGGCGTCGGCCCGCCGAAGGGGGCGCGCCCCGCCAGCATCTCGTAGAGGACGACGCCGAAAGAGAAGATGTCCGTGCGCTGGTCAACCTTGAGACCACGCGCCTGTTCGGGCGACATGTAAGTGACTGTGCCGATGACGATGCCCGGCCCCGTATCGGCGAGCGTCAAAGCGTTGGGGCCCGAAGCCGCACGCTGCTCAGTCAATTTCGCCAGGCCGAAATCCAGGACTTTAACGTAGCCGTCCTTGCGGATCATGATGTTCTCGGGCTTGATGTCGCGGTGGACGACTCCTGCTTCGTGAGCCGCGGCGAGGGCCGAAGCGACCTGGAGGCTGAGGTCCAGCGCTTCGTCAACCTTGAGGCGCGTGCGCGAGGTGCGTTCGCGCAGGGTCGTCCCGTCAACAAATTCCGTGGCGATGAAATGGGTGCCTTCCGTCTGGCCGATCTCGTAGATGGTCAGAATATTCGGATGATTCAGGGCAGAGGTCGCGCGCGCCTCCTGCTGAAAGCGGCGCAAACGGTCCTCGTCCTTTGTGACGTCCGCGGGCAGAATCTTAAGCGCGACGGGGCGATCCAGTTGCGCGTCGTGCGCCAGGTAAACCTCGCCCATGCCGCCCGCGCCGATGGGGGAACGAATCTCATAACGCCCTAGATGAGTGCCTGCCGGGATGGTCATCAACTAATGCTCTGCCGGGTAGTGTCCTAAATTAGAGTCTGGTATTAGTGGCACGCCTTTTATTCGGTAACTTCTCCGGTAAATCTATTTCATCATCAACAATCTCTTCCATGTGAACGCCAGCCACGCGAGCATACTTCAAGAGAATCATTAAAGTTGGCTCGGCTTTGTCCAACTCATAATCCGAAATTCTTGTATAAAGAATCTCGTCTTCGACGCCTAACCGTCTGTGCATCTCAGTTTGAGAAAGTCCAAGCGCAAGCCGAATCTGTAGCAGTTTTTCCGCAAGGCGTTTTGGCCTCTGGCGCGCGTGTCCCATCAGGAGAGACCTCCTGACAGGGTGACAGCCTCACAAAACAGCCTGCGTCTATCCGGTGTACCGGATACAATGCGCTCGCTCAACTTGTCCGCCGTGAGAGTTGACCTTTCTCGAACGGCGGCGCTCATCTCATTCTTGAGGTTGAGGCTTGAGTCGTCGCATCAGCCGTCGCTAGTTTTCAAAGACGATGCAATATAACACGCTTTCCCTTATGACCTCATCAAAGGACGCTTCACATGAAAACCAGAACTGAATACCGAGCCAAAGTCACAGATGATGCTGGCCTCACGCGCGCCCGTGTCCCTCATCCGATCTTGAGAGAGCTAAAAGCCAGAGCGGGCGATTATGTGACCTTTAATCTCAATTCAGGAAAAGCCACGCTGCGTCTATCACGAAAGAAATCAACTAAACGCCGCTAACCGCTTGAGGGAGCAGGTCAAGGGCAGGCTATGCTCCCTGTGGGCTGCACGTTCGCTTTACGGGTTGGAGGGAAAGCGGATGGTGCGCCACGAGGGCCGCCGCGTCTGGCCGCTCAACTCCCACACGCGGCGGTCTTGCTTTCCTGCTTTTGCTCTACTAATCATTGACATTCACTTTCATCGGGCATATCGTGCGCCCGTCTCATTCCTCGCACGTCCCGGCTTATGAGTGCCTTTTCTTGTTAGCCTCACTCCCGCTCCGCGGTAAAAGCCAAGCCCTACGGGTGTTATGCCGCATGACGCGGTAAAAGTCACCTCTAGTCAACTTTTACCGTATGATGCGGTAAAAGCACTGAAAATTAGGGCAAAGACCGCATGATGCGGCCTAATTGTAGTCCGGTGCATAATCGGAACAGAATTTATATACGTGCTGTGCTGACTCATGCCGAATATGATGAGGGTAAATGGAAGGAATAGGTTATGCAGAATTTAGACGTGAATAAAACAGCAGACGCTTGGACTTCGCTCGCCGATACGGTCTTTGTGCCGCATACGGAAGAAGAGTATAAGCGGCTTGTCGCGCTGCTCGATAGCTTAATCGATGAAGTTGGAGAGAACGAATCGCATCCGCTCGCATCGCTGATGGAAGTTATCAGTATCTTAGTCGAAAAGTATGAAGATGAACACGTCCCCGAATTAATGGTTGAATAGATTTATCAATCCACCACCCAACAGCTCATTCAACCCGACACATTCCTTTCATAGTTATCTTGTCCCCTTATGTTGAATGCCTTATGCTCGACGCATGTTAATCCAGCCGTTAGGCTTCTGTTCGAATCATGAATATAGACGAAGGATTCCAGATCGAAGTGCCTGAAGTCTTCGTGCGTTGGGGCATTAGTGAGGCCGATCTGCGTGGATTGCTAGATGCTTACGGCCTGCGACATGTCACGCATGGGTATTACACCTTATCCTGCGTCTCGCTGGGCGGCATGTCGCATGAGCTTGGTTTTCATTTCTTCCCGCGTCATAACGGCATCCTCAGAGAGCTTGAGTTCTTCCGGCGCTCTTACGATAACCTGAAAGCCTCCTTCGACGAGTTCCAGAGCCATTTCGAGGCGTTCTTTGGCGAGCCGACCAGAGAGCAGATGGGGTCGGAGGGCTTTCCCTCCTATACCTGGGAATGGAAAGACGTGAGGATCATCCACTACGTTATTGAACGGTTCGGCCTGGAGGAACACATGCGGATACAGAAGGCATAAGCCCAGAGCCTGATGTGGGACATACGCCCGACCGCAAGATGGAAGAGATGGGAAGTCAGATCATCGCATTACTGAAAGTTATTGCTGTCCTCGGAGGCTCGGTCGCGATTTTCGCGCTCGCGTTGAAGATCGCCTCGCCGTGGATTGTCGCGGGGGGCTTTGCGGCTGCGGCGGGCGTCGGCCTGTGGGTGCGTAGCAGGCGCATCTGCTGTTATCTGTGTCGCGGGGGCCTTGAGAGCGGATCAATCGTTTGCCGTATCGGGGGAAGACGCAGGCTCATCTGTCGCGCCTGCTGGCGCACCAACGGATTACCACTCTCAGGAGAGGGGTGAGAGAACTCAAGCGATGGAACACGCACTGGACCTGTCGGCGATGCGTCTCTCGGTAGGCATTCACACGGACCGGGACGAGGGCGTCTGTCTGCTGGAGGCCGTGGCGTGGTGGGCTAACGAGCCGCACACGCATCGCCCGCAATGTGTCTGTTCTGTCCTCGCACAGCTCTGCGAAGAGCTCAACGATGCGATGCCCGATGACGAGCGGTCCAATCTCGTCCCATTGATCCCGCGCCTCGCCGGGTCGCGGTCCGGGACGGAAGTCGAGTGGCGTCGCGCCTTCCTGCTTGCGGACTATGCGTTGCGTGAGCGCCACGCGCTGACGCTGGAGTATTGGGGGTACGAGGATCAGGCGCTCGAACTGCTCGAACTCGCGCCCGTCACAGACCAGACGACCGCCGAGGCCGTCGCCGCGGTCCTCGCGAGGCAGGCACACAGTTTCCCTGATAAACACCGATTCTGGTTCGGAGATCAACCGGCCTGGACCGCGCAAGCCGCCCTCAAGGCGACAAACCCCGCAAGCCTCGCAGCGACTGTGAGCGAAATGATCGTGACCGGCGGTTACCCCTGGGCCGATGTGGTCGCGTTGATTGAGCGAGCGTGTGCGATTGACTAATACTACGTGATTAAGGCTAGGGGTTACTGAAAAGCCTCCCTCGTCCTATCCATGATAACCAGCGAGCGCGTCCAACGCGTTGCCGCTTAAAAGTTATCTCTGAGACGCCAGACCGCCGGGAGCGGTAATTGTCGTCTTTTATGGTATTAGGCCGCCGATGGCGGTAAAAGTCGGTGATAGTCGTAAAATACCGCCATCAGCGATCTAATATTAATTACGCCGCTCATTAAATTAAGCTTGTGATACAGAAAGATACTTTCGCCTTATCCCCGACAAATGCCAAACGGGTGGCGGCTTTATTCGTCGCCTATGGGCTTCTGCTTCTCGCCGCCGCCTGCTACTACTACGTGGTTTCCGGTGACCGCAGACTCCCCCTTCCTTACCTCTTTCAATTAACTGTGGTTGGTGTTTGCTCTTGGGGCATTAACTCGCGCCGCAGGTGGGCGCTGTTGCTGGGGGGCGTCTTCGCGGCGTGGTACGTTTACGACGGCATCAGCTACTTGATTGTATTCTTAAATGCCGGAATCTGGAGTGGCCCTGTATCGGCCAAGGTGATAGCGTGTCTATTGGCGCTCAGGACCGCTCTCCTGATAGTCCTGCTCTCGTTGCTGCTGTTTTATGCGGATCGCGGGCAGCGTGGTAACCTGTAGCGCGGCATAACAACTCATTGAAATGGACGCGCAATCAGCAAGTCTGTCATGCTAGGCTTTCGTGGTATTGGTGGCCCACGCGCGCTATTCAATTCGAGCGTTGGGCGGCTTACACCATCAGTACAGTAACAAGGATGTGATGAGATGAGGAAATATTTTCCGGTAACTTTCGCAGTCGTATTTGTCGTGCTCCTGTTGCCCGCCATCGTATCCGCACAATCGGCTAATAAGCCCGAAGCAACTCAGACGCGGCGTGTCAAAGGTCGTGTTCTGACTTCGACCTCCCTCCCTCCCATCCGTATTAAGTTTGACAAGGCGTTTAAGTACGTCGGCTCACAGAGTTTTATCCTGTATGACAGGGCGCAAGTTGAGCAGCATTTCTTTGTTGAGGCCGACAGACAGCAGCACATCAAGCGTATGTACATGGTGCAGTTTGAAGGCTATCTACCCCACATCAATGCCACATACGATTACCCTCTCACAAAAACCGTTAATCTTGGCGGGCAGACCTATATCGTAAATGCTGAAAGCATCCCCAATATTCCGGCGGCGCTCAAGCAGAATCCACAATCAGATGTCGCTCGCGCCGCATCATTTCTGGAGAACAAAGGTTATCGGATTGGCGGGTCAATAATATTTCAGCGTTTCGTCCGTCTGGTAGATGAGGCTAAACGTAATGAGTTCATTTTGCTCTACGTTGAAGAGACAGGCGCAAATGATTCGTCCGAAAAAGAGAGGGCTATGCAAGAGTTTTCAAGCAGGGCGTTGAAGGGTTTTACCATTCTGAAATAAAGAAGCCTTTTGCCTGTGAAGACGCCGCGCCTCAACAGCTTCTTCAACCCGAACCCCGCGCGTCATCCCTCTTTTATTTCGCCCGACCTCTTTTGTGCGTCAACACGCTGCCTCTTACGCAAGCAACCGCGCACGCCAGCGTCTCTCGCTTGGGCCGCTTAATCAGCCTTGATATTTAATCATCAAGATGGTTAAGTTGACGGCAACAAAGGGAAGCTCTCCTAGAATAATTTGAGACCTGAAATCTGGAGGAGATATGAAAAACTATCGGTGCTTATTCCTGGGGCTCTCTCTGCTGCTGCTTTCAACGCACGCGGCCTCGGCTCAATCCTACAGGCTGAGCAGCCTGGCCGAGCAGCTCGCCACGCAATCGAGCGACCTGGCCGAGCGTAGCTACTCGGATTACAGCAACAACAGCTTCAGCAACCGGAGCGACATCGAGGCGCTCTATCTGGCGCAACAGTTCAGCGCCTCCGCCAGCGTCTTTCAACGCATGGTCCGCGACGGGCGGCGCGAGTCTGAGCTGCGCGACGCGGCGGGGATTCTTTCGGACCTCGCGAGGCGCGCCACCGGCAGCTACTCACAGCAAAGCCGCTGGAACGATGTCAGGCGTACGCTCGACGATATCTCGCGCGAGTTGAATGTCATCGGTGGTGGCGGCGGCGTAGGGGGCGGGCGCCCGAACAACGACGGGCGCGTCACGGGCCGCCTGCGCTGGCGCGGGACCGTTGATGACGAGATCAATCTCATCATCCGGGACGACACGGTCGAAGTCCGCACCATCGGCGGCAGCGAATATAACAACGCGAACTACAATTTCACCTCGGCGTTGCCGCGACGCCGCGTCAACGTCAATGCCGTTAAGCTCAACGGGCGCGGCGACGTGCGCGTCATACAGCAGCCGTCGCGCGACAACAACTTCACGGCGGTCGTCCAGATCAAAGACTCGAAGGGTGGGGCCAGAGATTACGAGATAGAGGTCACCTGGTAGCGTCAGTCGAGAACGTTTCAGGACAAAAGGGAAGCGCACCGAGCGGTCATTTAGTCTGCTTCGGTGCGCTTCCCTTTTGTAGTCACGAGCGAGCGCTAGCAGTTCTCGAACCTCACACGGTCTCGGAAACCGGCGCGCGCTCGAACGCGATGAAACTGAAGGCGAGTGTTACCGCCAATTCAAGCATGAGCAGCAGCCAATCGAGGCCCGCATTCTTCAGGCTCTCGAAGAGCGTGAATTCTTCGAACCTGAAACGCGGGACGGTGGCCTGGTCCACGGGCCTTTGCGACATGAAGTTCTGGACGTAGAGAATGTGCGGGCTCGACGGGTCGAGCCTGTCCTGCTCTTTGATGAAGCCGGCGTACTGGTCGGACCAGCGGTCCACTGCTTCCAGAAAACGCTGCTCTCTGATCTCCCCGACCCCGGCCAGACGTTCGCTCCCGAGTTGAAAGAGGCCCGATGGCGTGAGCCGCAGGACGTTCTGAAGCACGCCCGCCTGGCGGCGATGACTGGCGCGCTGCTCGTCCAGAGTCGTCTTGATGCTGGCGATCATCTGGTTGATGCGGCGCGCGTAGTTCTGCTCGGAACTGAATCCGTCCTTGCGCGCTTCAGCGACGTCCGGGCGCACGAAAGCGTCCATCTCGCCGATCATCTCATTGACCTGCCCTTCGAGTTGATTGATCACCCTCTGCTCCACCTGAATGTCGGAGACTGTGCGGACAGAGCCCTGCACGGCGGCCGTCCCGCCTTCCGGAATCACGACCGTCGCCGCCAGCCAGAGAATCAAAAGGACGGTCAGGCTCGAAACGGAGCTGCGCGCGCGGCTCGAAACCAGGAGACTCGCGGCGACGAAAACCGCCGAGTACAGGATCGCGCCCGCCACGAACAGCCCCATCCGCGCGTAATCAACTGCCACGAGCGGACCGCCTCCCCTCACCAGATAGATGAGCGTGCTCAACACGGCCCCGGCGGCGAGCAGGCAGCCGAGCAGCGTCACGACGGCCAGAAATTTCGCGCACAGCACGCGGCGGCGCGGGACCGGAGAGGCGAGTGTCAGGGCTAGAGTCCCGCGCTCGCGCTCGCCCACCACCAGGTCGTAAGAGAGGATGATGGCGATGAACGAGAGCAGGATTCGGACCATGAACTCCCAGTCCGGCGCGGGGCGCGCAGGCAACTCCGGATTCCACACGCCCAGGTCGGCGGGCTGCGCGACATTCGGAAAGTTCCATTCTGCGCCGTGCAGGCCGCCCGCTTCGGTCCCTGCAACGAGCGGGAGTGTCTTCGGCGGCGGGGCGCTCAGAATCAGGGCCTGCCCCCGCTCTGACGCGCCGAAGACTTCGTTGAAATTGATGGCGAGTTGTTCAAGGCTCGCTGCCGCCTGGCGCACACGTTCCTCGCCTTGCGCCTCTATCTGCCTGTGCATTTGCGAGAGACCCTGATACGCAACGCCCATGACGAAGCCGTTAATCGCCATGCCCGATAGGAAAAGGCAGAGCGCTATCAGAAATCGCAAGCTCCGCGACAGTTCTCTTATCTCTCGCCAGTAGATGGCCAGCATTCTCTTCGCGCTCCTCGCGGCTCAATTCAGGCGCACGTCGTAGTGCCTGAATCTGATGAAGGCTATCGCCGCGCAAAACAGGTTGATGATAACGAGCGCGGCGATTGAAGTGGTCACACGACCGAGCGCCCGGCTGACCGGCTGTGGGGCATAATCGAAGCGCGGTATATCGCCGATGGGCAGCGCACGCACGCCTGACTTTCGCTCGGCCAGGACCTGCGCGTAGAGAGCGCGGCCCAGCTCCAGCTCCTCCCGCCTCTCTTCGTCCGCGCCTTTCTTGCCGAGGTCCTCTTCCTTCGGAAACGGCGACTCAGCGCCCGGCGGGTCATCCGTAATCCAGCGCAGGGAAGTGGTTAAATTGTTCCGGTCGTAAAAGTCTATCAAGCTCTGCCTGTACTCGCGCGCAGCCTCAAGGAAATGGTTGACGTCATCTCTGGATGTGCCGGTCAACTCGTTGGAGACGCGCTCGACGTGCGCAACGGGCGAGAGGCTGGAAAACTTGAACGCCAGCTCTGCCTGCTCCCTGTTCCGGTCCTGAAACTCTTTCAGCGTGTCGTAAACCCTGGCGGCGTATTCGCGCTCCAGGCGCGCACGCGCGGCGAAATATTTGAGCGACCACTCGTAAGTCTCAGGGCTGTAGAAGTTCATCCTCACGCCCTGCTCCAGCGAGATGGTTAAGCCTTCGCTCTGCGGCGGCGGGCCTAAACTTCGGCTCATCTCGTCCGCCTTCTCTTCGAGCTCTCTGTCCAGTTTCGCCATCTCGTTATTGAGCACGAAAGACGAAGGCGACCGCGCCAGTGTGCTCGCTGCTGACGGTCCGGCGGCGGGGATGAAGATCACCAGCACGAACCACGTCACCATCCCCACGAGCAGCGAAACGGCGGCCCGGTGTGTGAGCACGGAGATGAGCAGGCCGATCAGGAACATCGCCGACAGGTAGAGGAGCAGGGAAGAGAACCAGAGGCAGACGCGCGGCCACGGGACGCTTGAAAATCGTGTGCCTCCCGCGAGCCAGACTATTAAGGCCGTCGCCGTGCTCAGCGCGAGCGACAGGGCCAGCGCCGCCATCCCGCCCAGGTATTTCCCCAGAAAAATCGCCGAGCGCGGCAAGGCGTTCGAGAAGGAGAGCGCGAGCCTGCCAGACTCTTTCTCGCCGCTGATGGCGTCAAACGAGAGTAAGACGGCGAGCAGGCCGAGCAAGTAAACCAGCACGGTCGTGACGTCGAATCCGCCGAAGCGCGCCAGATACGGTGAGCCTGTGCTCGCGTCCTGCGTCGCGGCGGGTATCTGGCTGTGGGAGGCTAGAACTATTCTCCCTTCCCGCGCCTCGAAGCCCGAATTCAGGACCATCAGCGGCGCGACCGGCCGCACGAGCATCGGCTGGACTTCGGACCAGGTGACGGCCTCGCGCAGCTTCTGCTCGCTGCGCGCGAGCGCCAGTTGATACTGTTCGGCCTGGACGCGGTAGTTGAAGATGCCCGCGAGAGTCGAGAGCACGACGAGCACCAGCGTGGTCGCCACTATCATCAGGAGCCTCGCGCTCATGACGTGTTCGCGCAGCTCGCGCCAGGCTATGGCGCAAACCACAGAGAGCCTCCCGGCGGTTTGCGCTTCCATCGAAGATGGTCTCTCTTTGGTCTCGGCGCTCATCATCGGACCCGTTATCTCATGATATCTTTCCGTGCCTCATTTGGCTTCCAAAAAAATCCCTCGTTTCGGCAAAGGAGTTTCCAGGTTCTCGAAGCGCGAAGGAAGACTATCGCTGCGATAGATGACGCCCGCAGCCATCAATTGATAGTGAAGATGGGGCGCATCTGAATTGCCTGAGTTTCCGAGCAGGCCCAGAACGTCGCCCTGCTTTACCTGATCCCCGGGCTTAACCCGCACCGAACCCTTCCGCAAGTGCGCGAGCAGGCTGAATTCTCCGTTGCCGTGATCTATCACAACCGAGTTTCCGGCCACAGCCCACATCGGCTCATCGAGATGGACGAAGACATTCGTCAGCACAACCCCGGGACGTGTGTTGTCCGCCACGTCGTTACGCGCATAGACGACCCTTCCGTCTGCCGGAGCGATTATCTCTCTGTCCCACCCGTAAAAATCTTCGTTGGTCTCGCCCGCAGTCCTGACGATCTCGTAATGCCTGCCCAGACCGATGATGTCGTAAGCGTATTGCTGGCTCCACTCAGTCTTGTGGGCTTCGTTGAAATCATGCCCGGCGGCGACGACGAACTCCCCCTTGAGGGGAAAGATCAACTTCGTCTTCTGCTCGTAATTCGTGACTGGAATCTCTATGGACCGGCGCACCGTCTCGCCCCCGCGTCCTGCCAGCTCAAGGCTATAGACGAGTTTGTCCACATGAAGCGCGACCGGCTCGGAAAAGTAATGCTGGAGATCAAAGATCTCTTCCTGAGAAGCAAATCCCTGATAGGTCAGTTTGCGTGCGGCCTTCAAAGCCGCCGCTCCCATCCAGACCGTCTTCAACAAATTCGCGCCCGCATAAAATTGGATTGAAGCCGCCTTCGGCTCAAGCGCTCGACCCCACTTCTCTTTCACCAGAAGATTGAAGACAAAACTTTCAGTCGGTCCTGAACCCTCGACACCGTCATTCTCTTTATAGACTCGCAGTGGAATGGTCGCCAGACTGACTTCGTAAGGCTCTCGCGTGTGCTCGCCCAGGGGGTTATCGAATAAACGGTCGTCGAGCGGCGCGTTCAGCTGATATTCGTCAAACGTGATCGAAAGAGTTTGGCCCGCTGATTCCTCTTTGATTGAGAAAGGCAGCAGCACGTCGTTGACCTTGCGGTAATCGCTATAGCTCACCTTAAAGAGCGCATCTTCCGATTGATGCTCTTCGCGCAGCAGCAGAAAACTGGAAGTGTCAAAGTAAAAAGTGACGGATGGCCCTTCCTTCGGAGATACCCGAACCTCGTAGGCTTCAGCGCCGAGAAGTTGCTTCCTGCCTCTCAGCTCTACGGGCGTCCCGGCGTGCAAGTGGTAGAGCAAAGGATTAAAGATTGCCCGCTCTTTCAGGCGAGCCCTCTCCACCTCAGACAGTTCTCGCACGCTGGCGCGCTTCTCCCAACCGCCTTTTCGGTCGAAACTGCGCTCCAGATGCTGAATGACCACGTCCAAAATAGTCTTCAACTTATCGGGCGCTTTCGCCCACAACTTGTACGTCCCCGTAATGCCTCTCGTTTCGACCTTACCGGAGGCCGTGCGCGTGCGAATCTTTGATAAGCTCTCTTGACCGCCGAGCGCGGCCACGCCCTTTTCGAGCACCTGCCGTGCGGTCAGAGCTTGCGCCTGAGCGTGTTGCGGACCGATTGTTACGACTAGAGCAAACGCTGCGGCGAAGAAACAGAATAACTTTTTCATGACTTCAATCCCTATCAAAACAGAATTCAGGAGTCAGGAGCCAGAAGCCAGAAGAAAAAAAGAACAAGTGTGGATTTCCGCCTTATCCATTCTGACTCCTGAATTCCGGCTCCTGACTCCTGCTCTTTATTGGTCTTCAGGCTTCTTGAACTTTGAATCGTCAATCGCGACGTTCTGCCTGACCTCGACGAGCTTGATGATGAGGGTCATCCCGGGACTGATCTGACGGAGACTGAAGGGCAGCTTCACGCCGTCCACCGCGCGGTAATCGTCGTAATACTCTTCGACGGACCTTTTGCCCTCCTCGCCTTCCTCCACGGAATCGTGACGGACGAGCAGGCCCGTCTGCACATCAAAGTAGAAGCGCTCGGGAGCGCCTTCGGCGGGCACGGCCTCTATGACGTAAGCCTCGCTCGCGCCCAACTTCTCCACGCCTTTCAAAGTCAGACGAGGGTATAGCTCCTTGAGCTTGAGCTCCTCGTAGAACTCCGCGTCGCGTTTCGAGGAAGCAAGCTCAAGGCCGGATTTGTCATGCACCACACCGCTGTCCGGCTCCAGCGTCCAGGCTTGACGGCCGTCAAAACCATCGGCCGCAGTCCCCAGGCCGGGGAAATTGAGAATCGCCACCTGCTTGTTCGGGGCCTTCTCGTAAACCTCTACGCTGCCTTTCAGGCCCGCCAGCGAGGCCAGCTCGAAAGTCCCTTTCGAGACGCGGCTGCTGATTTTCTCTATGGCCGCTTTACCGCCGATGGCCTTGATATAGTTTTCCAGCACAGCGTCAACAGTCGGCATCCGTGCAGACGACTCGACACGAAGCGACGCCTCTTGAGCAGTCGGGTGGCGCGGCGTTTGCGCCAGCGCATTGACTGAGAGGAGCAGGCTGAGAAGAATGATCGTTACTTTACGCATCGTTTTTGTCCTTTCTTAAAGTGCCGGTCCAGCTATTTCTGCTGTTTCGACTGTTGCTTGATGTAGTTGACGGCGGCTTCGAGTTGCGCGTCGCCGCCGTCGAGCAGTGAGGCGCGGGTTAATTTCACTTCGAGGTCGGGGATGACGCCGCGCCCTTCGAGCGAGACGCCGCTCGCGGTCACAAAGTCTGCGTAGGCGTAGAGCAGGAGCGCCCCGGTCGGCAAGGTTTCGATGGACGCATCCAGATCGCCGCCGCTGCTTCTTTCGCCGACGACCACTGCGCGCCCGATTGATTGCATGCCGCCCGAAAAACTCTCGCTCGCGGACCCGCTCATGCAATCCAGGAGAATGACGACCGGACCCGCGTAAGGGTTCTTCTGCGGATAGACGATGTAGTTCTCGTGGCCTTCGCGCATCCGGCTCATGCCGAGAACAGTCTTCTTGTCCAGGAGCAGTCCCGCCAGACCTTGTCCGACGCCGTCGAAGCCGCCAGGATTGCCGCGCAGGTCAATGATGATGCCCGGCGCATCGCTCATTGACCGGACCGCCGCGCGAATCCGCTGGTTGAGGACCGGATGGAAGATGTTGAAGCGCAGGTAGCCTACATTGTCCGCGAGTCGCCTGGATTCAAACTCCGTGAAGAATGAAGGAAAGCTGCCGATAGCTGGCGACAACTCTCCTTGTGACTGCTCACGCCTGACGACCGCCTCGCGGGTCCGGTCGGCTTCATCCAGATAGACTAGCCGGACAGAGCTTCCGGGTGCGCCGAGCAGATTCTCTGAGAGCAGCTCGATGAGCGAGGCGCGTGCCGACTCGCGGGACTCTTTGCGCCGTTTGAGCTGCGCGCCGATTTGTTCGATTCTCTTTCCGTCAATCTCTTTGATGACGAACCCGGGCCGCAGACCCGCGCGCGCCCCGCTCGAACCTGGAATGACGCGAGTGATGACGGCCTCCTCGCCAAGCATTCCAAGGCGAACGCCGATGTCCACCTCCTCCTGCTGCTCACCACGCTCGGGCCTGTGCGTCAGCTCCGGCGGGATGACGGCGAAATGCGATTGGCGAAGCTCATCCAGCATCCTTTGAAGCAGCTCGTAAAACTCCGCATCGCTCTTCACGCGGGCCACGCGCGGGGCGTACATCTCGCGCACCTTGTCCCAGTCAACTCCATTGAACTTCGGATCGAAATGCTTCTCTTTGATCGTGCGCCAGACCATCTCAAAGGTCTGGCGTCGCAGCTCCGGCGTCGCCTCGCGCGCTGGATGCGTGGCGGAGGTTTGCGCAAACGCGGGTGGAGTCAGCGTGGAAGCGATGAAAGCGAGCGCGGCTAAGAGGAATGCGAATCGGTTCTGTCTTCTCATTATCCTTGTCCTTAATCTTTCTGACCTCGTGTGCGGGGAGAATCTCAAACGGTCACCGGGCCGTAGGAGCAAGAGGTGTTCCATTCAAATGAAGGCCCGTTTAGGCTGAATTGTGTGCGGATTCTGTGGGGTCGGAGTTTGAGTGGGAAAGCGTTTACTCAGCGGCAGGTAAACCGATACACAATAAAAATTATGAATTTTGAGTTTTGAATTTTGAATTGAAAGCTTTTGTCCTTAATTCAAAATTCAAAACTCAAAATTCATAATTCATAATTCACACTCGTTTTTCTGCCGCCGCGCATGTAATCCAGGTAGAGGGTCTGCAAATCTTCCTGCTCCAATTCGGCGCGCGTGCGCTCCATCACCTTGCGCCCCTCTTTCATAATCCCGATGCGGTCCGCGATCTCTGTGGCGCGGAAGATATCATGCGTGGCGACGAGGATGGCCTTACCCTTCGCGCGCAAGCCTGCGAGCGTCTCCATCAATTCCGCGCCCGTTTGCGGATCGAGCCCCGAGGTGGGCTCGTCGAGCAGAATCGCCGGGGCGTCTTTGACGACGGCGATGGCGAGCCCGACCTTCTGTCTCATGCTTTTGGGAAACTCTTTAACCTTTATTTCGAAAGCACGCTCTTCCAGACCGACCTCGCGCAGGACCTGGTAGCACTCATCCTTTTTCAAACCCTGGCGGCCTCCGAGTTTGGCGAAGAAATCCAGGTTCTGCCGCGCCGTGAAATTGCCGTAGAGCCTCGAATCTTCCGAAACGTAGGCGAGATGTTTTTTAGCTTCGAGCGGCTCTTTTGTCGCGTCAATGCCAGCAATTAGTGCGCGCCCGGACGTCGGCTCGATGAAATTGAGGAAGATGTTGATGACGGTCGTTTTCCCAGCGCCGTTGGCGCCGAGCAGAAAGTAGATTTCGCCCGGCGAGACCAACAGGTTCAGCGCGTCCAACGCAAGCTCCGTCTCGTCGTAACGCTTCGTGAGATCAATGGCTTCAATCATTTCGTTTTCTATATCAAACTTCGCATGACGTGTCGAATGAATTGCGGAATGCGGATTTCGGATTGCGGATTTAAGAGTCCGAACATTCGTTCTTTCAATCCGCAATCCGAAATCCGCATTCCGCAATCGGTACGCCGCAGGCGGTACTGACTCAGGCTAACACTCAAGAGACGCGGATCGTTAATTTGAACCGGGCTTTGTTCCGCGGTAGATTCTCGAATATCGTTTGCCCATGCGAGCGAATGAAGGGAGATGCGATCATGCAATTCGCGAAGATCATTCTCTGTGTTCTCTGCGCTCTAGGCGTCTATGCCCCGGCGCAACGAATCTACGCGCAGATGCCTCCTGCACAGCCGAAGCAACGCGTCGTGATCGCCGCGAGCGCCGTGCTCGACGGCAAGGGCCGCCTGCTGCGCGACACGCGCATCGTGATCGAGGGCTCAAGGATCGTCGCGATTGACCCGAAGGCCGGTCCTGTGACTTACGACCTGCGCGGCCTGACGGTGATGCCTGGCTGGATAGACGCGCACGTGCACATCACCTGGAGCTTCGGCAAGGATGGGAAAAACGGAAGCTCTGGAGGGACGGCCGAAGAGGTCGCTTATCAAGCCGCCGCGAACGCCTGGGAGACCTTGATGGCGGGCTTCACGACTGTGCAGAGCGTAGGCTCGCCCAAAGACATCCCTTTGCGCGACGCCATCTCGAAAGGCACTTTCCCGGGCCCGCGCATCCTGACCTCCGCCGAGCCGCTCACGGGGCGGGGCGAAGCGACTGGCACGCCGGACGAAATCCGCGCATACGTGCGAGAGCAGAAGAAAGCGGGCGCTGACCTGATTAAAATCTACGCGGCGGGAGGAATGCTCCGTGGCGGGATGACGCTCTCGCAGGAGCAACTGAACGCGGCGTGCGACGAGGCGAAGAAGCAGGGCCTGCGCACACTCGTGCACGCGTATAGAGAGGCCGTCCGCGCAGCGACTCTGGCAGGATGCGCGCAGGTCGAGCACGGCCTGGGGGCGACGGACGACGATCTGAGATTGATGGCCGAAAAGGGAACCTATTTTGATCCGCAGGGCGGGCTGCTGCTTAAAAATTATCTACAGAACAAGGACAGGTTCATCGGCACGCCCTTCTACCCCGCGACCGAGGAGGGTTTCGCGGTGTTCGAGAAGATTCTGCCAATGAACCACGAGCTGATGCGACGCGCTACGAAAATCCCTGGGCTAAAGATGGTCTTCGGCGCGGACGCTGTGGCTGGGGCGCACGGGCGCAACGCAGAGGAGTTTATTGACCGCGTGCGCGACTGTGGAGTGGACCCGATGGCAGCGCTCGTTTCCGCCAACTCGCTGGGGGCCGAGGCGCTCGGCATGAGTGATCAGATAGGCTCAATCGCGCCCGGCCTGGAGGCGGACATCATCGCGCTCGACGGTGATCCTTTGAAAGACATTACGGCGGTCCGGCGCGTCGTCTTCGTGATGAAGGGCGGAGTTGTTTACAAGAGCATAGCGCGCGCCACCGGACACTAATGCTCAGTGGTTTCTTCAGAGTCGCGCATATCTTCGAAAGGCAGGCGCCAGATTTTCCCGTCAAACTCGACGATCCAGAGCGCTTTTTCATCCCAGGCCAGACCGCTCGGGCGCTTAATCGGATCCAAAGTATACTGTGCGGTCACTACGCCGTTGGAAGGATCAATCACGGAAAGCCTGTTGTCCTTCATGTGCCAGAGTCTTTCACCGTCCCAGACTAGGCTGTGAGTTCCGTCGTTGCGAGTTCCTGCGGGGAGGGGGTATTCGGCGATGACTTTACCGGTCGTGGGATCAATCTTTAGCAGAAGCTGTGTTTGTGATTCGGGTAGTTTATATTTGAACCAGTGCCAGGCAATCCACAGGTAACTGCCGTCATATGTCATGCCGAAGTATGATTGGGTCGCCTGCTGGTCCGCGCGTTGCCTTCCCTTGAAAAGGCGCTCGACCTTCCAGTCTTGCATGTTGATGGACCCGAACGACTCGCCGTAGGAGCCCGCGACCCAGAGCCTGTCGCCGACGAAGCAGATTCCTCCTGGACTCCCGAACAGGCCGGACACTTCTCTAATAACTTTGTGGCGTTCATTCTTGTCGCTCAGCCTCCATTCGAGTGTCAGAGGGTCAAAGATGGCATATCTGCCCCGACCCTGATAGATGACAGCCCAGAACCGCTCTCCGTCGTAGGCGAGACCGGAAATTCTCGGAGGTATCCCGGCGGGAGGTTGGGAGATGAGATTCAATCCTCCAAAGTTAGGCCTGCGCTCTCTCAGTCGGGAGTGGGAGCTTTGCGACGCTTCTGTCTTGGGAGCGCCGCGCTCTTCATAATTCTGCCCGGCAGCACTCGGCGGATAAAGTGTGAAAACGGCGATTGCTGTGTATAGGAGAAGATTTTTCATTAGAACTGCCTCCGCCGTTGGTTGGCTTGCACGCCTCTTTTCTGCAGAATATTCTACTCCTGACAAAGCCGAACGGATAGAGCTTCGATATTGACATCTCGCTGCTCGCTAAGATGTGGAGCGTTTTTCCAGCCAACGCTTAAATGAACTCTGGCTCTCGCCAGAAGGCTTCCCCAGCAGCAGGTTCTCGACGCTAATATCCTCATCAAGCTCGGGCCAGTGAATCCCTTCCTTGTCGCCGATAAAGCGCCAGTTGCTCCGTTCTTCTGGCGTTCCATGCAGCAGTCTGGGATACCACGCGAGAGGGACAGAAATGGTGCGCCCATCTATCAGGTCAACAGCGAGAGTATCGTTTGTCACAACGACATTTTGCGCTTTGGTTTCAGCCGTTAAAATACTCATTCCAACTCCTCAGCAAATCCTCTCGATTTTCCTCGACAAGCCTCTGTATTACGACTAATTTCAGCTCTACTAAAGCCTTATAGAAGGGTCAAGAGAATTTTCAACCCTTATAAATTCTTGGCATGACACTATGCACCGTCTTCAAGCTCACCCTCACTAAGTCCATACTGCCGCATCTTGTTGAAGAGCGTCTTGCGGCTAATATTGAGCGAGTCGGCTGTGGCGGTGCGGTTGTCGTTAAACTCCGCCAGGCGCGAGACGATCATCATCTTTTCCAGCTTCTCTGTCGCCTCGCGGACGGCATCGCTGAGCGTGCCCTTCGTAATATCACGCGCGCCAGCGGCGCGGGCCTCTGTAGTCTCATCTTCGCCGCGGATGCGTGGAGGCAAATCGCTCGCTGTGAGCGTCCCGCCTTCGGACATAATCATCGCGCTACAGACGGCGTTCTCAAGCTCGCGCACGTTGCCGGGCCAGTCGAACATCTCCAGCAGGCGGCGGGCTTCCGGCGCAACATTGCCAACGTTCAACCCCAGCTCACCGTTAAAACGCTCCACGAGGTGATCTATGATGAGCGGGATGTCCTCGCGCCGCTCGCGCAGAGGCGGCAGCGCGAGACGGACCACGTTCAGGCGCCAGTAGAGGTCTTCGCGGAAACGCCCGCGCTCGACCGCGCGCCCCAGGTCCACGTTGGTCGCCGCAATCACGCGCACGTCCAACTTGACGGGAGCGCGCCCGCCCAGGCGCGTGACTTCTCTGTCCTGAAGCGCGCGCAGCAGCTTGACCTGCGCCTCGGGCGGCAACTCTCCGACTTCGTCCAGAAAGATTGTGCCGCCCTGCGCTTGCTCGAAGCGGCCCGCGCGTGCCTCGCGCGCGTCCGTAAAAGCCCCCTTTTCGTGGCCGAAGAATTCCGCCTCGAAGAGCGCCTGCGGAATCGCCCCGCAGTTGACGGCGACGAAAGGCTTCGACGAGCGCGTGCTGCTGCGATGGATGGCGCGCGCGACCAGTTCTTTGCCCGTGCCGCTTTCGCCCTCGATCAGCACGGTCGCATCAATCGGCGCGACCTTCGCCATGTTGCGAAAGACTGCCTGTAGTTTCGGGCTGATGCCGACGATCTCTTTGAAGCCGTAGCGCGCGGACAACTCCGCGCGCAGCTCTTCGACTTCGGTCGAGAGGCGGCGCAGCTCAAGCGCGCGGTTGATAATCAGTAAAAGCTCGTCGTTATCGAAAGGCTTCGTCAGGTAATCGAAAGCGCCGAGACGCATCGCTTCGACCGCCGAGCGGATCGTACCGTAGGCCGTCATCATGATGCAGTCAAGATTCGGATTCTGCTTGAGCAGCGCGCGCAACGTCGCCAGCCCGTCCATGCCCGGCATGTTGATGTCCAGTAACGCCATGTCCGCGCGAAACTCCGAGGCGACTTCGACGGCGCGCTCGCCCGATTCCGCCTCCATGACCTCGAATCCGCGCTCTTCTAGCATCACGGACAGGATGCGGCGAATCTGTTGTTCGTCATCAGTAATCAGAATTCTCGGCATTGGGTTCGTGCCGGAGTAAATTTTGTTTCGCTTATCAGGAGAGTGATAATTGCCACAGAGGCACAGAGACACAGAGTAGACGAAGCAAAGGAATTATAGAACGTCAAGTTTAATAGCTTTCTTCCCCTTATATTTTCTCTGTGCCTCCGTGCCTCTGTGGCAAACTCTCCCACGAAGCAAAATCCCACCGGCCTCCTTAAAACTCTACTTCACGAGCGGCAATCGCAGGGCAACCGTTGTGCCGTCGCCCTCGTGGCTCGCGATCTCCAGGTCGCCGCCGTGTTGCTGTGCGATGGCGTAGGAGATGGAAAGCCCGAGGCCGGTCCCGCCGTGCTTCGTAGTGAAGAAGGGGTCGAAAATCTTTTCGAGGTTGTCGGCCGAAATGCCGCAGCCCGTGTCCCTGATGTTGACCTCGGCCCAGCTCTTTTCGCGCCCCAAGCGGTCCGGCGCGCGCCTTCGGCCCAGCTCAATCGTAAGCCGCCCTCCATCCGGCATCGCCTGGAGCGCGTTCAGGACCAGGTTGAGCAAAAGCTGCTTGAGCTGCGAGACATCGCCGGACACGAAGACGTCCGGCGACGGCACAGAGCAGACGATCTCGACCGATTGGTTACGCGCCTTCGTTCCCACGAGCAGGAGAGATTGTTCGATTAACTGGCCGAGGGCGAGCCGCTCGGGCTTGAACTCGACGCGGCGCGTCAAACTGAGTAGCCCGTCAACCGTCTGGTTGATTCTGTCAACTTCGCTGATGACGCCTTCCACGAGCGGGCGCTTCGAATTCTCCTCATCAAATTCGCCCAGAAGATACTGCACGGTCGAGCGTATGGACGTCAGCGGGTTGCGTATCTCGTGCGCGACAGACGCCGCCAGCTCGCCTGCCGCGGCTAATCTCTCCGCGCGATAGAGCTGGCGCAGACGGTCGCGCTGCTGCTGGTAAAGATTTGCGTTCTCGAAAGCGACGCTCGCCAAACTCGCGAGCATTTGCAGCAGGCCCAGATCTTCGTCGCTCAGATTGAAGTCGTCACGCGTCGAGGAGAGCAGGATGATCCCCGTCAGGCGGTTGAGCGCGACCAGCGGCACACAGGCGCGCACCTCCAGGTGGCGGAGCATCTCGCGCTCGCCCGCGCTCAGGAATTGAAGAACGCCCGCGTCGCGCCCGACGACCAGGACGGTCTCGTTCGTCTGCATCCACTTCGCCAGTCGGTCCTGCTGCCCCAGATGCAAACTTTTCAACTCGTCCGCGCCGTACCCGGCGCTGAAGGCGACGCCGAACATTCCCCCCTCAGAGAGGCTGCGCATGATGACGATGCGGTCCGTGCCGAAGAGCTCACGCAGGCGTGCGGCAACGGAGGCCATCAATGCGCCCGGGTCCACGATGAGCGCCAGCGAGCGGTTGAACTCCAGGATGGCCTGCCGATCTTTACGCCAACGTCGGCTCGCGGGCTCCCCCTGCTGCGATCTGAAAAGAAACTGCTTCACGTTCGTTTCTAAGCTAAGCCTGATGGAGAAGTCGGACTCAAGTAGTTTATAGAAAGAGTAGGGGAATCGGTAGCCTTTCGAGGCCGCGCGGTTTTTCGATTTTGGGATTTTATTTTCCCAGAAACGGACACTTGCCCCCTCGTTATTCAACTTTCCGCGCGCCAAACCTCTGAAATTCAGGCGTCGAAAGCGCTCTCTCGGCGGCGGCATGGCGCTTGTAATGCGACTCCCACGGCGGGACGATCTCCAGATGAACAAATCTGCTCAAACACTAATCAGACTTGACGGCGTCACCAAGGTCTTTTCGGCGGACGAGGTGGAGACGCACGCCCTCGCTGGCGTCCATTTGGAGATCAGCGGCGGCGAATACCTCTCGGTCGCAGGCCCCTCAGGGTGCGGCAAGTCCACGCTGCTCGCGATCCTTGGCCTGCTGGATGTCCCGACCGAAGGCGATTATTTCCTCAAGGGAAAAGCTGTCTCGGAGTTGACGCCGCGCGAGAGAGCGCGCATCCGCAACCGCGAGATCGGCTTCGTCTTTCAAAGCTTCAATCTCATCGGCGACCTCACGATCTTTGAGAACGTCGAGCTGCCCCTGACCTATCTGGGCGTGAAGGCCGCCGAGCGCAGGAGGCGTGTCAACTCTTCGCTCGAAAAGGTCGGGATGGGTCACCGCAGCAAGCACCTCCCGAGTCAGCTCTCTGGCGGGCAGCAGCAGCGCGTGGCGGTCGCGCGGGCCGTCGTCACGGAGCCTTCGATTCTTCTGGCAGATGAGCCGACGGGCAATCTGGACTCGATGAACGGCCAGCTTGTGATGGAGCTTTTAAGAGAGTTGCACAGAGCCGGAACCACCGTCTGCATGGTCACGCATGACCCGCGCTACGCGCTCTATGCGGACCGCACCGTTCATCTTTTTGATGGGCGGATTGTGGAAGAGAGCGCCGACGGCGCGGCGGAGGTGGCCTGATGGAGATGCTCATCCAGGACCTGCGCTACGGGCTGAGGACGCTTTGGAGAAATCCGGGCTTCACGGCTGTCGCCTGCATCGTTCTGGCCCTGGGGATCGGCGTCAACAGCGCCATCTTCAGCGTCGTCAACGGCGTGCTGCTCAAGCCCCTGAACATCAAAGACCCGGACCAGTTGGTCTTCCTTTCCGAGAACCGGACGCAGATTAAAGATTCCAACTCGACGGTCGCGCCCGCAAACTTCGTCGCGTGGAGAGAGCGTAGCCGCCTCTTCGAGGGGATGGCCGCGTTCGCCGGGGCGAACTTCAACTTCACCGGAAGCGGGCTGCCGGAACAAATCTCGGGCGCAAGCGTCTCCGCCAACTTCTTCTCACTGCTCCCGTTCAAGCCTGCGTTGGGACGAGACTTTTCAGCAGATGAAGACAGACCCGGCGCCGAGCCCGTGGTGATTCTCGGCCACAACTTCTGGCAGCGGCGCTTCAACTCCGACCCGGATATTCTCAAACGGAAGATCACGCTGAGCGGGAATGAATACAAGATTATCGGCGTGATGCCGAAGGGCTTTGACTTCCCAACCAATGCGGAGCTCTGGACGCCCCTCATCATCAGCGACGGCACCGTCAACGGAATGGGCGGTCGCATCTTCAACGTCATGGCGCGTCTCAAGCCTGGGGTGAGCGTCGCAGAGGCCAGGGCCGAGATGAGCAATATTGCCGGGCAGCTCGCGGCGGAGAACCCCGGGTTCAACGCAGGCTGGGGCGTGACCGTGACGCCGATTCACGAGTCGGTGGTGAAAAATGTCAGGTGGACCTTGCTGGTGCTCTGGGCGGCGGTCGGCTTCGTGCTTTTGATCGCCTGCGCCAACGTCGCCAACCTGCTGCTGACGCGCGCCAGCGCCCGGCGCAGGGAGATCGCCATCCGCGTCGCGATGGGCGCGAGCCGGCAGCGAATCATCCGGCAACTTCTGACCGAAAGCGTCCTGCTGGCTTTAATCGGCGGCGCGCTCGGGCTCCTGCTGGCACTCTGGGGAGTTGACGCGCTCATCGCTCTCGGACCAGCTTCGATTCCGCGCGTGCAGGAGATCGGGATAGACCGCTGGGTCCTCGGCTACACGCTGGCGCTCTCGCTCCTGACGGGCATCCTCTTCGGCCTCGTGCCCGCGCTGCAAATCTCAAAGCCGAATCTCAACGAGCTGCTGAAGGAAGGAATCCGCAGCTCGCCCGCGAGTTTCGGGAGCGACCCCGTGCGCAGCCTCCTCGTCGTGGCGGAGGTCGCGCTCTCCCTGGTCCTTCTGATCTGCGCCGCGCTCATGATTCGCAGCTTCGTCAACCTGCAAAACGCCAACCCTGGCTTCGACCCACGAAACGTCGTCACCATGCAGCTCAATCTTCTGGAGGCGAAGTACGGGGAGGACCAGCAGGTCCGTGACTTTTACACAGAGGTCTTCGAGCGCATCAGGCGACTGCCCGGAGTCACGCACGTCGGCGCGACGCACGCGCTTCCCTGGAGCGGGAACAGCTCGATGCGCTACTTCTACGCCGAGAGTCAGCCGCTCCCTGCGCCAGGGCGCGAGGACGATTACAACATCAACTACCGCATCGTCAGCCCGGATTACTTCGGCGCGATGGGCATAAAGGTTTTGCAGGGGCACGATTTCGCGGAGGGCGATACGGCCGCCTCCGGGGCGGTGACGGTCGTCAACGAGATGCTGGCGCGACGACTCTGGCCCGGTGAGAACCCCTTAGGCAAGCGCATCAGGCAGTACAGGTCGGGCCGTGAAGACGTCTGGTTCAAAGTCATCGGCGTCGTCGGCAACGTGCGCCACTACTGGCTGGGCGACATCACGCAGCCCGAAATCTATTTCTCTTACAAGCAGGTTCCGTTTCTTCAGAGCACGACCATCGAGCGCCACCGGCGCTTCATGCAGATAGTCATCAGGACGAACTCCGACCCGCTGAGCGTCGTCGAGGGTGTGCGGCGCGAGGTCGCGGGCGTTGACGCGGAGCTGCCGCTCTACAACATCAAGACGATGGAGGAGCGCTTAGGGTTTTCGCTGGTGGGGCCACGCTTCAACATGACGCTGATGGGAATCTTCGCCGTGGTGGCCCTGATCCTGGCAGCCATCGGACTCTACGGCGTTATGTCGTATGCGGTCCTTCAGCGCACGCACGAGATAGGCATCCGCATGGCCCTCGGCGCGAGCCGGGCCGACGTGCTCCGCTTTATTCTGCGGCAGGGGATGACACTGGTCCTCGTCGGCGTCGCCGTCGGCCTCGTCGTCGCCTCTCTCTTGACGCGCCTGCTTTCGCCCCTGCTTTACGAAGTCAGCCCGACGGACCCATACATCTTCATAGGGATTTCGCTTCTGCTGACGGGGGTCGCACTGTTCGCCTGCTACATCCCCGCGCGCAGGGCGACGCGCGTCGAGCCTTTAGACGCGCTCAGGTATGAGTAAACACCAGAAGTTCAAAGCTTAATGTTTTTAAGGAGACTAGCCATGAAACAAACATCGATATTCAGAGAGTCAAACCGGAGGACGATGACTGCGGTCATCATCGCTGCGTTGTTGTCACAGATACTTTTCATCTACCCGTTGACAACCAGCGCCCAGCAGCCTGCTACGGAAAAGCCCGCGCCCTTTTCCGATCCTGGCCCATACGGTGAAAGGCTCCGCGCCTTCGAGGAGTTCGTCAAGAAACAGATGGAGGCGGACCGGATACCCGGCCTCTCCATCGGGTTCATCAAAGACGGCTTCATCTGGGCGAAAGGTTTCGGCTACAGCGACCTGGAAAACAAGACTCCGGCCACGGCCCAATCCGTTTACCGTCTGGCTTCCGTGACCAAGCCGATGACGGCGATGGCCGTCCTGCGTCTCGTCGAGCAGGGCAAGATGGACCTCGACGCGGAGATTCAGACGTACGTTCCCGATTACCCGAAACAGAAGTGGCCCGTCACTGTGCGCCATCTTCTAGCACACCTCGGCGGGGGACAGTCCGGCAGCGGGCTCGGCAGCGAGCGCAAGACTGTCAAACAGGTTGTCGAAGCTATTAGCAAAGTCCCGATTGAGACCGAGCCGGGAACGAAATTCCTCTACACGACGAGCGGCTACAACCTGCTCGGCGCTGCCATCGAGAACGCTTCCGGCAAATCTTTCGAGGATTACCTGCGGCAGCAAATCTGGGCGCCGCTCGACATGAGCGACACACGCATGGACAACCCGCGCGACATCGTCGGCAACCGCGTGCGCGGCTACGAGCTGGTGAACGGCCAGATCAAGAACGCGGAGTTCGTTGACGTGAGCACGCGCTTCGGCGGCGGCGGGAGCGATGGGACGGTCATAGACCTGCTGCGCCTGGCGCGCGGCCTGAACCAAGGCAAGGTGCTCTCAAAGAGCAGCGTCGAATTGATGTACACGCCCGTGGCGACGCGCGACGGGCACTTCTGGAATTACACTGGCGGGGGCTGGGACTACGGGCTCGGCTGGTTCGTCTTCCCCATCAACGGGCGCGCCGTAGTGCACCACGACGGCGGGCAGAAGGGAACGACGACCGACCTGATGCGCGTCCCTTCGGAGAACTTCGCCATCGCGTTTGCGTGCAACCTTGAGAACGTGGACAAATGGATTTACGTCCAGCGCCTCTACGAAGCCATCTTCGACGAGCCCTGGCACATCCCCGTTTATACGAAAGAGAAGGCGGACCAGACCCTCTACAAGGGGATGGCCGACGCGTTCAATTACGGCTCTCTTTACTTAGACAAGACCAATCAGCCTCTGACGAAAGAACCGCAGGAACTGGCGTCAGCGTTCACCTACTTCAACCAATACGTCAGCCGCGAGAGCTTACAGGCGTCGTTTCAGGAGGCGGAGAGCAAGATCAATGACGGGCGACACCCAGTCTCCGGCCAGGGCTTCGTCAAAGTCGGGTCATTCATCGCGGCGAAGCTCGGTGAAAAGTACGGGCAGGAGCGGCTCAATTCTTACCGCACGACGGGCGTGATTCCTTTCTTCAGCGACTACGTAGAGTTGTACAGGACCGACCCGTCAATCCCGAAAGAGCTGCGCTTCAAAGAGTCTTTCGAGCGTCTGATTGCGAAATGGAATGAGGATTGGAAGCGGACCTGGTCGGCGGAGATACGCGCGCTTCACAGAAACTTCGGCGGTGACATGAATGAGATTGACCGCAAGCTGAAAGCCGCCTTCAAGGATGCGGAAGTCTATCCGAATTTCCTTCCGCAACTGGTGAGCATGCAGCGCGGCGGATTGGAAGTCGTCCGCGCGGCCAAGCTCGCAACGGAGCTTTACCCGCGCTCGGACCGTGCGAACGGCACCTACGGGATCATCCTGCTGGCGCTAGGCGACAAGCGTGCGGAGGCGAAAGGAATCATTGACGACGCGGACGATGCGCGCGCCTTCATGAAGAAAGCTTATGAGCTTAACCGGGAGGGAATCGCGAGCGCGAAAATTCTCAACCAGATCGCCAACAGCTGGTCGAACGAAGGCGCTGCGCACCGCATGGACAAGGCGCTCGACGTTCTGAAAGTAGCGCTCGAACTCTACCCGAAGGAGGCTGCGCTCTACGACACCGCGGGTAACATCTACTTGCGGAAAGGAGAGAGAACGCAGGCCATCGAAGCCTACAAGAAGGCGCTCGAAGTTGATCCGACTTTAGAGCACGCCCAGAAGAGTCTCAGGAGTCTTTCGAATCAGGCACGGCTGCAAGGTCCGACCGACCCGAAGGAGTTGGAGGCTTTCCTCGACAACTTCTTCGCAGAGCAGATGGCGGAGCTTCACGTGCCCGGCGCCGTCGTTACTGTCGTGAAAGACGGCAAAATCTTTTTCACCAAAGGCTACGGCTACAGCGACCTCGAAAAGAGAACGCCCGTCATGCCGGACAAGACATTATTCCGCGCCTACTCTGTTTCCAAGCCGTTCACGGCCACAGCCGTGATGCAGCTTGTCGAACAGGGCAAGCTGAAGCTCGACGAGGACGTCAACAAGTATCTCAAGGCGTTTCAGCTCAAGGGCGACTTCAAAGAGCCCGTCACGCTCGCCAACCTGATGACGCACACCTCGGGGCTCGTTGACACAGACACGATGCTGGACCGCGGGCCGTCGAGGCCGCGCTCGTTCGGCGAAAACCTGACGCTCAACATGCCGCCGCGCTCGAAGCCAGTCGGCACCTTCCGCTACTCCAACTACGGTGCGTCGCTCGGCGGCTACATCGTCGAAACCACTTCGGGCGAGCCGTTCGCCGAGTACATGGAGAAACATATTCTCAAGCCGCTCGGGATGAGACACAGCACTTTCCTGCTGCCTCACCAGCTGCCGCCGAGTGTCGCGGCGAATGTGGCCGTCGGCTACCGCTACGAGGACGGGGTTTATAAACCGATGACGCCGGACGAGGGGGATTTCTGGACCGCGCCCGCTGCGAACCTTCTGACCACGGGCACGGACATCGGGGCTTTCATGATCGCGCACCTGCAACAGGGTCGCTACGGGAAGGCGCGCATTCTCAAAGAGGCCACCGTCGCAGAGATGCACAAGCCGCGCCAGGTCGGCGAATCCCCGCTCATGGCCTACGGGTTCTTCCCGCATTTCGAGAACAACCGGCGCGGGATGTTTCACAACGGCGGCTGGGACGGCGCGATCAGCCAGATGTATCTCCTGCCCGAGAACAACATCGGCTGGTTTGTCTCTTACACCTTCGGCGGCGACCGCGGGCGGCAATTACGCTGGCGATTACTGAGCGCGATGCTGGACCGCTACTATCCGGAGTAAGGCTTGATACCGGATTGCTGAGTAAGAGAAAGGAGATGGCTGTCCACGAATTCACACGAAACGACACGAAGAGGCCACTGGTTTTGTGAGATTTCGTGTGAATTCGTGGACAGCTCTCCGTCCGGTCTTACATTACAGCTCGGCTGTCCCGGTTGACGCTTTACCGCGAACGCTCATATCCTCAAACTGCCTAAGCTCGTAACACGCACGCCGTGCAATGGGTCCTAATATGCCGCGAATTCTGATTGCAGACGACCAGCCGGATATCCTGGAGGCCCTGCGCCTTCTCTTGAAGGGCGAGGGCTTCCAGACTGAAGCCGCCACATCGCCGACGGGCGTGCTCCGCGCGCTGGAGTCCGGCGAGTATGACGTCGCGCTTCTGGACCTCAACTACGCGCGCGACACGACCTCCGGCCGGGAAGGACTCGATCTTTTGTCGAGCATCAAGGCGCTCGACAGCGCTCTGCCGGTGGTGGTGATGACGGCCTGGGGGAGCGTCGAGCTGGCGGTTGAGGCGATGCGGCGCGGCGCACGCGACTTCGTGCAAAAACCCTGGGAGAACGAGCGCCTCCTCTCTGTTCTGCGCACGCAGACGGAGCTGAGCCGCGCTTTGCGTCGCGGTCAGCGCCTTGAGGCGGAAAACCAGTTGCTGCGCCACGACGCGGGACGGCCAACCCTGATTGCCGAATCGAAGGCGATGCAGCCCGTCCTGGAGATTATCGAGCGCATCGGACCATCGGACGCGAACGTGCTGATTACCGGCGAGAACGGCACGGGCAAGGAAGTGATCGCGCGTCACCTGCACGCGCTCTCGCCGCGCGCAGGGCGTCCGCTTGTGACGGTCAACGCGGGCGGGCTTTCCGAGGGGCTCTTCGAGAGCGAGCTGTTCGGCCACGTGAAGGGCGCTTACACGGACGCGAAGACGGACCGCATCGGGAGATTCGAGATGGCCGACGGCGGCACGCTTTTCCTGGACGAAATCGCCAACGTTCCCCTCAGTCTTCAGACGAAACTTTTGCGCGTGCTACAGACAGGGGAGTTCGAGCGCGTCGGGTCTTCCAGGACGCGTCGGGTTGACGCGCGCATTCTCTCGGCGACGAACGCGGACCTGGGTGCGGAAGTCTCTGCGGGGCGCTTCCGCCAGGACCTGCTCTTTCGCCTGAACACGGTCGAGATTCATCTGCCGCCTTTACGCGACCGTCGCGAAGACATTCCCCTTTTGGCGGACCATTTTCTAGGCAAACACGCCGGGCACTACCGGAAGGAGATTGCGGGCTTCGACGGCGGGGCGATGCGAATGCTGGAGGAACACAAGTGGCCCGGCAACATACGCGAGCTGGATCATGTGGTCGAGCGCGCCGTGCTGATGGCGCGCTCGTCCGTCATCGGCGCTGGCGACCTGGGCTTGCGGATGACGCCGGACGGCGCGGGCCGCCTCGAAGAGATGAGCCTTGAAGAGGTCGAGTCTTTTTTGATTAAAAAGACCCTGGCGCGTTTCGACGGCAACGTCAACCGCGCCGCCGAAGCCCTGGGCTTGAGTCGCAGCGCGCTCTACCGCCGCCTGCAAAAATACGGGCTTTGATTTGACGTGATTCAGGAGAAGTTAAAAGGAGAGTCGTCCGGCCGAGCCGCTGTCGAGAACCGCCGGCCGCGGGCGCGCCTGAGTCATCAGGCGCGCAGCCTGATCCATGCCCTGCTGGTCGGACTGCCGGGCACGCTCATCGCCCTCGTGCTGCTCTGGAGAGGGGATTATAGTTTCAAGCTTCAGGGAACTCTCACGCTCCTGATCCTATTTTTGTGGGTCGGCCTCGCCTTCGCCATGCGGGAGCGCGTCGTCCGCCCGCTGCAAACGCTCACCAATCTGCTGGCGGCGCTGCGCGAAGGCGATTACTCGATACGCGCGCGCGGGGCCGAGCGAGGGGACGCGCTCGGCGAAGTGATGATCGAAATCAACGCGCTCGGCGAGACCTTACGCGAGCAACGCCTGGGCGCGCTCGATGCCACGAATCTGCTGCGGACTGTGATGGCGGAGATTGATGTGGCGGTCTTCGCCTTCGACGGCGACGAGCGCCTGCGGCTGGTGAACCGCGCGGGCGAGCGGCTCCTGGCGAAACCTGCCGAACAACTTCTGGGGCGGAGCGCCGCGGAGTTGGGATTGGGCGATTCCCTGAAAGGTGATGCGGCGCGGACCATGCAGATCGCTTTCGCGGGGCGCGCAGGGCGCTGGGGAGTGCGCCGCAGCGCGTTCCGTGAGAAGGGGCTGCCGCACCAGTTGCTGGTCCTTTCCGATTTGAGCCAGCCGCTGCGCGAGGAGGAGCGGCAGGCCTGGCAGCGTCTCATCAGAGTCCTCGGGCACGAACTCAACAATTCGCTCGCGCCGATTCAATCCCTCGCCGGGAGCCTGCGCCAGATTCTGACAAAAGACCCCACGCCGCCTGACTGGCGCGAGGACACGGAGCGCGGCCTCGTCGTCATCCAGACGCGCGCCGAAGCCCTGGGTCGTTTCATGGAGGCTTACGCGCGGCTGGCGAAATTGCCCCCGCCGCGTTTTCAGGACGTGAGCGTGGACGCGCTTGTGGCGCGCGTCGTGGAGCTGGAGAAGCGAGCGAGCGTGACGCTCGTCCCAGGTCCAGAGCTTACGATTCAGGCCGATCCGGACCAGCTGGAGCAGCTTCTCATTAATCTGCTGCGTAACGCCGTGGACGCCTCGCTCGAAACGGGGGGCGCTGTGAAAGTGGGCTGGGCGAAAAAGAATTCCCACCTGGACGTCTGGGTCAGCGACGAGGGGCCGGGGCTCATGAACACGGGCAATCTGTTCGTGCCTTTCTTTACCACCAAGCCCGGCGGCACAGGCATCGGTCTGGTCTTGAGCCGCCAGATCGCTGAAGCCCACGGCGGCACTCTCACCCTTGAGAATCAACAGGGCGGCACGGGCTGCGAGGCGCGTCTGCGCCTCCCGCTCTGAAGTCGTAAGAACAGGGATAGGTCGCAGGGATGGATCGTCGGACCGTTTCATTGGCCCGTTTCATTATTGAAGGTAGGTGAAAAGGCAAAGAGAACCGAGCCCCGTCAGGGGCGGCAGAATAAAGCCCAGGGCGTCAGCCCTGGGGACAGTAAACCCCCGAATATATTTCAAGCCCCGGTAGGGGCGACAGTCTAAAGCCCAGGGCGCACAGGGTCTATTCATTTTCGAGACTGAGGAAAGTAGAGAAACAGCACTGTCCACGAAACCACACGAAACCACACGAAACAAACCACAGCAATTTCGTGTCGTTTCGTGTGGCTTCGTGGATCGTTCTCTTTCCGTCGAGAATGAATAGACCCTGCCAGGGCGCAAGCCCTGGGTTACAGATAGGAAGAAATATCAAAGCCCATGAAATGGGCGATAGCCCGTGAACGCCCGCATGTAATTCAAGGGCTGTCGCCCGCTCGCGCGGGCTTGCATTTCAAATCGTCGCTGTGACCCAGGGCTGACGCCATTAGTATCTACACAAGTCAGAAACCTCCATTTTTCTTAGGATTTCTGACTACTTGGGAAAGTGACCAGAGCGCAGCAAAGATCAGACCTGAATTTGTTCGATCCGTTTTTCCTAAGATTTTTGCAGGTTTTCGAGATAGTTCAATGATTCCCAAACATCTATCAATACTTGTGTAGATACTAATGGCTGACGCCCTGGGCTTTAGACTGTCGCCCGCTGGCGCGGGCTTGGCGATTAAATGCTTGTCTCATCCCAGGGCTTGCGCCCTGGGCTTTATGCTATCGCCCATTTCATGGGCTTTTGTTTTTCTTGCTGGCCGTAACCCAGGGACGAACGCCCTGGGCTAAATTCTTCCGCCCCTATCGGGGCTCCGTTACCTTTACTTTTAGGGGAGGCCGAGTAAGACGCGCGCCTCATCTATCTTCCGGTCGTTGATTAAATCTATGCCGGAGCTGGCGAAACGTCTCGCCGCCGCCGCTGCTCTCGCGTCGCTCTCCTGAGCGAGCGACCATTGCGCGTGTTTGAGAAGGAGCGCTAACTCCGTTGCACGGCCCAGCGTCATCGCAAAGCGGCGCGCGCCTGCCTCTAAAGATTCCGGTCCATCTTCTGTCGCCTGACGCAGCCAGCTCTCCGCATGCTCCAGGGCGCTCAGCGCGACGCGCACGGCCTCCGCGAGGCGTCCGTCGCTGACGGCTTCGAGGCAGCCGCTTATTTGCGCCTTCAGGGCTTGAAAGGCGCGCCCCTCCGTGCCCAGTGCGCGCAGGGCGTCGAGCGAGAGCACATTCGTCGTCCCCTCCCAGATCGGCAGGACCTGCGCGTCGCGCAAGAGCAGGGGCAGCCCTGTGTCTTCGACGTAGCCAGCGCCGCCGAATGCTTCGAGCGCTTCGCTTGTCACCGCGACCGCCTGCTTACCCGTGACCAGTTTCATCACGGGAGTCAGGAGGCGCAGCAGCAGCGTCTCCTCTTCGCTTATCTCGCCCGCCTCGCTACGCCCCAGGAGTTCGGCCACAAAGAAGGCCAGATGAAAAGCCGCTTCCGTCTCGGCCTGCAAACCTGCCAGCGTGTCCAGATGTAGAGGTTTCTCGGCGAGCGTCGTGCCGAAAGCCACACGCCTCTGCGCGTAGTCAATGGCGAGAGCCATCGCGCGCCGCATCAGGGCGACGGCGCTGATGCCGTTCCACAGCCGCGTGATGTTGAGCATCGGCGCGATGTTGCGTACGCCGTCCGTCGTCCCTCGGACGAGTTGCGCGGGCGTCCCGTCCAGAGTCAATTCCGCCGTCGGCACCTTTCGCGTGCCGAGCTTGTCCTTGAGGCGGTTGATCTGAATGTTACGAAGGCGACCGGCATCATCACGCAGCTCTATGTAGAAGAGGGCCAGCCCCTGCCCGCCTACACTGTTCCCTTCAGGGCGCGCGAGCGTTAAGGCCATCTGCGAAGTCGTGGCGGAGGTGAACCATTTTCTGCCGTAGAGTCGCCACGCGCCTTCAGCATCTCGCCGCGCGATTGTTTCCGACAATCCGACATCGGAGCCTCCGGTCAGCTCTGTCATCCACTGCCCGCTAGTCCAGAACTTCTCCGGGTCGCGGCTCAAGAGGTGCGGCACTGCGCGGTCAATGAGGGGTTGATTGCCGGAGCCCAGAAGGGTGCGCGCCGCGCCGTCGGTCATCGCCAGCGGGCAGCTATAGATGTCCGTCGAGGGTGTGAAAAGAAAGGCGAGCGCGCACTGATGAATTCGTGAAAAACGCCCGTGCCTGCGCTCGTAGGCTGTGGCGACGACGCCCGATTCGGCTGCGATTCGTTCGGCCTGACGCCACAAAGGCGTCAACTCGATCCGGTCAACGCGATTTCCCCAGGCGTCCCATTGCGTGAGCACCGGCTCGTTCAATCTGTCTGCGAGTTGCATCCGGTAGAGGTCGCTTCCTGCGAGACGGCCCATCTCTCTTAGCGACGGCTCTATCTCCGCGAGCACCTCCGTTGGAAGGATGCGAGCCAGAAAGGAGCGCAAGGTCCGATCATCGTCGTACTGGTTGCCGAGCGTCGGGGGCTGCTGCTGAAAAGTCATAACGGTTGAACCTGGCGATGCCGGAGTTCGGGAATAATAATGAAACAATCAGGTGAAAGAAAGTAAACCCGCGCGCCTCTCAGGGTCTCCTCATGCTGCAAGCTGAGGCGAAGTCGGATTAACCGCAGAGGACAGATTAATTGTGAATTATGAATTTTGAGTTTTGAATTGAAAGCCTTAATTCATAATTCATAATTCAAAACTCATAATTATTTTGTCCTCTGCTCTTCACTATAACTGAGGCCCTGTTTAATGGTAAAAGAGTCATTAACCACTTCAAGGAGAAAAAGAGATGCAGCAGCGCAAACTCGGGAAAGAAGGTCTGGTGGTCCCGGCCCTCGGCCTGGGCTGTATGGGAATGTCAGAGTTCTACGGCGAGCGCGATGACGAGGAATCTATCGCGACAATCAGGCGCGCTCTCGAACTGGGCGTCAACTTTCTGGACACGGCGGACATGTACGGCATCGGCCACAACGAAGAGTTGATCGGGCGGGCCATCGAAGGGCGGCGCGCTTCTTTCATCATCGCCACCAAGTTCGGCAACATGCGCGGGCCGGATGGGAGCTTTCTCGGCGTCAACGGCAAACCCGAGTACGTTCGCTCCGCCTGTGAAGCTTCGCTCCGCCGTCTGGGCATCGAGCAGATTGATCTTTACTACCAGCATAGAGTTGATCCAAACGTACCCATCGAAGAGACGGTCGGCGAGATGGCGCGCCTAATCGCGGAGGGCAAGGTCAGATTCTTAGGATTGTCCGAAGCTTCCGCCGAAACCATCCGGCGCGCGCATAGTGTGCACCCGATCTCCGCGTTGCAGAGCGAGTACAGCCTGTGGACGCGCGACGTAGAGGATGAAATCCTGCCCGCCTGTCGCGAGCTGGGCATAGGGTTCGTCCCTTACAGCCCTCTGGGTCGCGGCTTTCTGACGGGCGGTTTTAAGAAGCCTGAGGATTTGGCCGCAACGGATCGCCGCCGCATGTTCCCGCGCTTTCAGGGCGAGAATTTTGAGAAGAATCTGGCGCTGGTCCGTCGCGTCGAGGAGATAGCCGAAGAGAAAGGGTGCACGCCCGCGCAACTGGCGCTCAGTTGGGTGCTCGCGCAAGGTGAGGAGATCGTTCCGATTCCGGGGACGAAGCGGCGCAAGTATCTTGAGCAGAACGTCGCGGCGCTCGATGTGGAATTGACACCCGAAGACCTCCGGCGGATAGAAGAGATTGCGCCCAAGGGCGTCGCGTCCGGCACAAGATACCCGGAGGAGGCGATGCGCGCCGTCAATCGTTGAGCGACTGAGATCAAAAAATTAAGTAAGAGCGTATCTCAAAAGTCGCGTTAGCGACGTCGTGAATTTAGCCGTGCGTTTATGGTCTTTGACGATTAGATTGGGTAATAACTTCCGGCTGAGAGGCGACGGCTGGTCAGTACCGCCTGCTTAAGCTGGGCGGGTCTGGGCAACATTTACCCGCCCGCTACCGCAGGCGGTACTGACAAAGTTATTACCTAATCAATCATTCAAAGAC
>Ga0268243_1000041_pt1 | contig 61610 bp, 47 predicted proteins | sample BulsoiMagMametaG_FD_200254 | JGI IMG/M metagenome (GOLD analysis project Ga0268243, IMG submission 200254) | Bulk soil microbial communities from Mexico - Magueyal (Ma) metaG (v2) (version 2) | ecosystem: Environmental > Terrestrial > Soil > Agricultural land | place: Mexico: Magueyal...
CTCTGGTCACTTTCCCAAGTAGTCAGAAATCCTAAGAAAAATGGAGGTTTCTGACTTGTGTAGATACTAATGGCTTGCGCCCTGGGCTTTATGCTATCGCCCACATGGGCTTTAGACTGACGTCGTCTAAAGACGGCTTAACGGCACTCCGCGTCAAATCAGGAGAGACCAATGTCCTTTAAAAATAGCTTTCGAAGTCTGGCTGCGCTCGTCACTTTCGTCCTCTGTTCCGTTTCGGGGAACGTTTCGGCACAGACCCCTCAACCCGCGCGGCACGCACCCAGCATGCGCTTGCCCGAGCTACATTTCCCCGCAGGGAAAAGTGTGGTTGAAGTCCCGTTCGAGGTCGAGCGCAATCTGATGGTGATACCTGTGAGCGTCAACGGCTCGCGCCCCTTGCGCTTCGTCCTGGACACAGGCGCGCAGGGCACGATTCTTCAGAACCAGGAGATAGCCCCTTCGCTGAACCTCAAGATCGTGGGCAAGGTGTCCGTCCGCGGCGTGGGCGGAGGCGGCGCGGGCCGTGAGGCTTCTGTGGCGGAGGGAGTGACCTATAACATCGGCGGAATAGAATTATCGAACGGCGATCTGGCGGTTTCCCCGATGCCGTTCATGGCCGGTCATGACGGCGCCATCGGGCGAATAGTCTTCTCCACGCTGGTCGTCGAGGTTGATTGGGAGCAGCGCGTCATTAGATTTTACGAGCCTTTGAAATTCAAATACACAGGGCCTGGAACGATTCTGCCTTTAACCTTTGACGAAGGCTGGCGGCCTTATACGACCGCCTCGGTCGCCGTCACGGAAGGAAAGTCAATCCCTGTCAAACTCGTAGTTGATACGGGCGCGAGCCACGCGCTGTCGCTGGAGACCGGCTCGAATCCTGAAATCAAAGTGCCGGAGGGCGCGGCGAAGGTGGTGCTGGGCAGAGGCGCGAGCGGCGAAGTTACGGGCTACAACGGAAGGGCGAAAAGTTTACAGATAGCAGGTCAAACGCTCGAAAATGTTCCGACAACCTTCCCGGACGCCTCTTCCGGCACGGCTGGCCGTGGCGGGCGGCATGGGAACTTAGGGGCGGGCGTGCTGCGGCGTTTCAAAGTTATTTATGATTATTCGCGCCAGCGTATGATTGTCGAACCGAACAAGTTTTTCGGCGAACCGTTCGCAGCACCTCCCACAGCCGCGCCGGGCAAGGCGGTTCCGCCCGCCGCGTTGCAGGAATATGCAGGGCGTTACGGCGAGCGCACGATCACTGTAGAAGACGGCGGGCTATATCTACAGCGCCGTGGTGGACCGAAGTTAATGCTGGTGCCCGCCTCCAAAGATGAGTTCACGCTGGAGCCTGTGCCCGCCGCCCGAATCAAATTTGTCAGGGACGAGGGCGGGAAGGTCTCGGAACTACACGTCCTGAACAGAGAGGGAGAGTGGGAGAAATCTAAGAGAGAGCAGCAGTGAAGTATTCTGGAAAACTGTCCACGAATCCACACGAAATGGCACGAAACATGAGCGGGTTCTCTTCGTGTAGTTTCGTGTGGATTCGTGGATGGTTCTGTTCTTCTTTTCAGTTCTGGCGACCATTCAAATCCCGCTCGTGTTCATCAGAACTATTCTCCACCCGTCAGGGTCTTCAAAAGTAGTCCCCTTCTCTTTCCAGTATGGATTCTCAGGCTCGACGGCGAAATACCCTAAGCCGTTCAGACGCTCGGTCAGGTGATTGATCGCTTCGATGTCTGGAATGTAGAAGACGAGCAGGTTGTCTTTAGTCGGCGCGGGACAGGGGCTCCCGTCTTCGTGCGACGTGAATTCAAGATGGTATTCATGGCCGGGCAATCCGAGCATCACGCCCGAATACCCTGCGTGATTTTCAAAAGAGCCGATGACGTCAAGCCCCAGCCCGTCGCGGTAGAAACGAACCACATCCTTCAAACGTGCGGTCGGGCGCGCGATTCTGGATTGTACGGCTGGGAGTGATTGAGGCCATTGTTCCGTCATTTTTAGTTACGCGATGATGTTCGCATACTTATAGTCTACTCCTGATGAGCCTCTGCGTAGATTCGTAGCGCAGCATTGATACGCTGTTGGAACTCTGCTCCCTGCGCTTCGAACCATTTCAGCACATCTTCGTCAACGCTCAAGGTGACAGCGGTTTTTCTCTTTGGCATCCGCCACTGCGCCGTAGCAAAGAACTGATCGTCCAAGGGCGGGATATCAGAAGTATCAATTTCTTCATCTGACATGCTGTCAATGCGTGCCCAATCTGTCTCTGAGGGCTTCTTCAAATTTCTTGCGCTCATGTTTCAGTGCCTTTCGCAAAGAGATAATTCTTATTATACCTTCGCCGCGTTCAGTGAATACAACAACGACCACCCGATTCCCGAGAAGACCAATTCCAGTCCAATGGTCTTCGCCATAATCTTCTCTTGTATCAAGAACCGCCCGCATGGGGGCTTCAAAAACTTCCCAGGCATCGGCGAAGTCAAAGCCATGCTTTCGGACATTCTCTCTGTTTTTGTCTTCATCCCATTCAAAGTTCACGTGAGCAGTGTAGACGGAAGTTTCACAGCAAGCCAAGCTGATTTTCCACTGACGGCTATCGCTTCGCTATCGCAGACTACTTTTTTCCGGCGAGATCTGAACCGAGGTCTTCAGGAACCTTCAAAACGTCCTGCCAGCCTGACTGGTCCTCACGCATCCTTGCCGTCAACTCGTCACGCAAAGCGCGCAGCTTATCGCTCAAAGCGCACTGGTAATTGTTGATGTCAGTAAAGCGCGCCCGCTGCTCTTCGACAAAGGCTTTCTGTTTCGTGATGGAGGGGATGGCGTCGTGGCGCCCGTTCTCCCAGAAAGGCAGCAGCAGGCGCTCGGTCCGCACGGCTCCCGGAATCTCGACCGTTTCGTCGTCGAGGCCGATGACGTCCGCCACATAGTTGCCGTCCGCGCCGACGCCGCGAAAGATTTGAAGGCGGCCGGGCAGCGTCGTCTTATCCGGCGAGTTAGAGGCTTTGAGCGTCGGCAGGTTTTCGATGAGACACTCTTTGAAGATCACGCCGGCGATTCTGGAGACCTCGCTCGACAATTTCGTCCCCACCCCGAAGCCCGCCGCCTGCGGGAACTCCGCGACGATCTGTCTGACTTTCTCCACATCAAGGTCGCCCGTCAGGATGGGCATCAAGCCGGTGAGGCCGTTTGCCTCGAAGAACTCAAGGCACCACGCGCCGAGCTTAGCCAGATTGCCCGAGTCAACCCTGAAGCCCTTGAAGGCGCGCCGTCGCGCTTCCGAAGAGGTCGCGGCCATCGCGGCATGTACCGCGCCCATGTAGACGTCAATCGTGTCGAGCAGCAGCGTCGTCCCGTTCGGATTAGCGTCGAGCCAGCGCTCGAACGCCACCTGCTCGAAATGTTTGGACCGGCCTGTGCGCGGCTCGATCTCGGGCTCGTACATGAATTCCATGTACGACTGCTGCCAGTAGTGCGCCTCGGTCCCGACCGCAGGGATGTCCAGGCGGTGCGCCGCCTCCATGTTCGAGGTGTCGTTGAAGCCGCCGATGAAAGCGTAGGTGGCGACCTCGACGGCGCGCTCGATGTCGCCGTTGCGCCGGAGCGAAAAATCCGAGAGCCAGCGCGAGCCAGCGGCCATACGGAACTGCATCGCCAGGCTCGCGGTCGTCATCGGCAGATCGAAGGCGTGCTCGAACTTGATCTCCTGCGCCTGCGTCAGCCCGAAAGGCCCTGTGATGTCGGCGAAAGGTTCCTGCGCGAAGACGATGGTTGCGGGGCGCACGGCGCGCACCGCGCCGACAAAATGCATATCCTCGATGGCGTCCGCGAAAAGCTTGAGGCCGCCGCGGTCCTGCTCCAGAAAGCGCACGCGCGGGCGATCAATCTGGCTTTCGATCAAAGAGCGCACCAGGCGCTCATGCCCGAGGCACGGGGCGAACGGGAGTTTCCGCTGCGTGACATAAAAGGCTGCCTCGGCCTCGCTCAGCAGCTTTTCACGCAACCGCGTCGCCTCCTTGTAAGACGCGTCGCCCATCGCCGCATGATAACGATCAATATTTAATGTACCCATTTTAGGAATTATGAATTTTGAGTTTTGAATTTTGAATTAAAGGCAACAATTCAAAATTCAAAACTCAAAATTCAACATTTATTTAAGTTGTTCGCTGGTTGTTTTGACAATTGAAGTCAAGATACGAATGATCTCGTCTGCTTGTTGCAGTTCGTTGGTTATATCTATATCCACGAGCTTCGATTGATTGAGTAGTTGAAGCCAGTATTTCGTTTCTCTAGCTTCTTTAGAAGCTATGGACATCTTAGAAAGAAAATCCTTTTTACTCTGTCCGGCGCAGGCTTCTTCAACATTCGCCCCAATGCTTGTTCCACTGCGAAGCAATTGCTTGGAGATCACATATTCATGCCGATCCTGAAGCTCACGGTAGAGTTTTATCATGAGCAGCGCGAAATCAAAGCTCTTCTTCTGAATGATGTTCTCCGCCATATAACAATTCAAAATTCAAAACTCAAAATTCATAATTCACACTATTTCGGCTCCGCTCTCTTGCATCTCCCTGATCGCGCGCTCGCCGTCTCCGGGTTGGAGTTCCACGGGGCGCATGGCGTCCGTAATGGCCCGGACCTTGAAGCCTTCGCGCACGGCGTCGAGCACGGTGTTCTTGACGCAGTAGTCCGTGGCGAGGCCGCCGACCCAGACCTCGGCGATGCCTCGCTCGCGCAGGCGCTCTGCTAGATCGGTCCCGTCAAACGCGGAGTAGTTGTCTTCATCGCCCGTGCCTTTGGAGATAACTTCGATGCGCGGGTCGTCCAGCAGCTCCGGATGAAACTCCGCGCCGTGTGTTCCCTGCACGCAGTGTACGGGCCAGGTCCCGCCGTAGGCTGCGAAGTGTTTGGTCTCGGCCGGATGCCAGTCGCGACTCTTGAAGACAGGTTCGTCGCGTGCCAGGAACTCTTCGATGAGACCGTTCAGGGGCGCGACCACCTGGTCGCCGCCCGGCACGGCCAGCGTCCCGCCCGGACAAAAATCGTTCTGCACGTCAACCACTATCAATGCGCGCTTCTTCCCGTTATCCATAACGCTCCCTCTTAAACTTGATTTCTTACAGTTCAGTTTTCAAATCGTAAAGCTTGATCGCGTTCGAGCGTATGATCAGGCGCTCGACGATTGCGGACGCACCTCGTTACGAACCTTGCTAGCTTAACTCTCTTCAAAGGGAGCGGCAACGAGGAATGCAAAATTAAAAATGTAAAATGCAAAAATGAAGTCCAAAAGCTCGCGCTTCGGTCTTCTCTTTTTTGCATTTTTAATTTTGCATTTTGCATTTTCATTGACGCGCCTGACATTGTCATGGATACTCGCTCACGTTTTGAGCCAGACCAACCGGGTATCAAGGAGCCTCTAAAATGGCAAACAAGCCGCAATCTGCGGGCAACCGCGTTCTCATGTTTATCCTGTCTTTGGCCGTCGCTATCGCTGCATACTTTTTGGCAAGGTCTTTGATGAGACGTTAGTCCCCCTGTAAATCCCCGGAAATTTCGAACAGTCTCGGCCTATTCATCTCGCCCTCAGGCGTGAGCAGCTACATCTCTGCGCGCCGCCAGAGATGCGCCAACTTGCCTGTCACCTGATGTCTCTCGATTCATCTTCATACCGCCCGGAAGGATCGTAACTGCCCGCCGCAAGTAGTTTCTATCCTTGAATCGCCGGAAGCCCGGGACTTTTTACAACTATTTTCAATATCAGGAAGTCTAATACTACAGTCACGGGCTGTTGATTTTACCTGGATGACATAATGAGACTCCCACACAATAGATTCGCCCTCATAGCCCTCATCCTCATCGTGTCATGCTCTTTGTCGGCCGACGCAAAGGCGGCTGGCTCCGCGCGCTTAAAGTTAAGAAGCGCCCCTCAAGAAGTTCTCGACCTGAGAGATTTCGGCGCGGTCGGCGATGGCCTGACTGATGACGGTCCGGCGTTGCAGAGCGCCCTGGACGCCCTCGCCGCGCAGGGCGGCGGAACGCTGCTTGTGCCTTCTGGTCGCTACAGCATTGTCACCCCTGTCGAGAAGGATTTTTCGAACATCTCTCAGGTAATCATCCGCGGGGCGGAGCCGGTGCCCGTCAATTCGACAAATTACGGCAGAGGGTTGGGACTCTCTTCAGAATTCGTCGTCCGCGCGGGCGAACAGAATAGAGCGTTGACGCTTATCGGGGCCGAGAACCTTCTCATTCAGGACATCACGTTTATCGGAGATCAGGCGGTTGAAACCGACGCGCAGATTACACTTTTTCTCTCCGAGGTCGGCAACGCGGTCGTCCGCCACTCTGAATTTTACGGTCTCGGCAGTTTCGTTCCCGGCGGGGCAATCGTTCTCGCCCATCACAGCAATCTGATAGTCGAAGACTCCGCATTTTTGGGTTGTGCCACGACCAGCGGTTATACCACATCTGTGATTCAAAACCTCTCGTGGAGAGGCATCAGTGTCACCGGCACACGCTTCATAGACTATGGGAATCGCCCGGAGTTCTACTCCAAAACGCCTCTCGCGCCGCCCTATTCCTGGATCAGCATCGGCAATGCCGCGCCGCCTGATGCAACATCCTTACGCCGCGAGGTAGTGCTCCGCGACCTTTTCCTGGATGAAGGCGCGTTCATCGGAATCAGCTGCTTACCTACCTTCTTCAGTTCGACGTACACGCCCATCAATCTGATTTTCATCTCCGGCATAGAGATGAACGTCACCAATCTGCAAGCGAGCGGGATACTTTTCAGCGGGGTCGAGCGCGTCTTTATTGAGAAGTCGCACCTGGGGTGGAGCCATAATGCGGACTCCGCGATCTCTCTAATCTCTGTTGGAGAGGCGATTCTGGATCAGGTGGAATGTGTTGACCACGCTTACAGGATTCGCGCCGACTCGGGTACTGGAAGGCTCACGATCATCAATTCGACATACGAGTACCTGGACTCTCAGGCGCAAATTACCGAAGTCGTCAACACGGAAAGCCTGGACGATGATCCGGTGCAGTACGTGCGACTGCAATATCTAGACAAGCTGAGTCATGAGCCGGACCCGGCAGCCTATTTCTACTGGGCAAGCCGGCTCCTGCGATGCGGTCAGGATACGGCTTGCGCCGGTCAGGTCCGCAACGAGCTTGCGAACTATCTGGGCGACAATCCGCCTCCCACCTTCAGGCTCTCCGGGCAGGTCACGGAGAGCGATGGCCGTGCGGTCTCGAATGCGACCGTGACGCTGAGCGGGTCAGAGGATTGGGTCGCACAGACCGACGATAATGGCGGATATTCATTCCCGAACCTAGTGACCGGTGGGAGCTATACGGTGGCGGTCGCGCGGCAGAATTATATCTTCAACGCGCCGAGCCAGACGATCACCACTCCAACGGGGGATCGGACCGCAGACTTTACGGGAATGATGATTACCTACGACATCTCCGGGCGGGCATTGACTCCCGGCGGGACCGGCATCGCCGGAGCGACCATCTCTTTATCCGGCACACAGAGCGCGACGACTATTACCGGTGGCAACGGCGAATACCGCTTCGACGACGTTCGTGCGGAGGGTTCATACGTCGTGACGGTCGAGAGAGCGAATTACGATTTCGCGCCGGAGACGAGCGCTATCGCCAACGGCCTGAGCGCCGACCTCGTGCTCAACTTTACCGGAACCATCCACACCTACACGATCAGCGGCTCGACCGGCCTCAAAGATGTGGAAGTAACGCTCGGCGGCGACGCCGTGGGGACGACCCGAACGGACACCGACGGCACATATTCTTTCACGGTTGACGCCGAGGGGAGCTACACAGTCAGCGTCAACAAAAGACACTACACTTTCACCCCAGCCGATTATGAGTTCACTAATCTGGTCGGCCATAAGCGAGCTGATTTCACCCCAAAACTCAACACTCACACCATCAGCGGTTCGACCGGAATGCAGGGCGTGACAGTGACCTTGAGCGGCGACTCCAGCGGGACTGCGACGACCGGCGTTGACGGTGCGTACAGTTTTACGGTCAACGCAGGCGGCAACTATACCGTCACGGCGACGAAGACTCATTACAACTTTACTCCGCCGAGCCACGGCTTGACCGGTCTGGACGGCAATCAGGTGGTGAACTTTAGCGGAGCGCTCAAGACTCACACGATCAGCGGTAACACTGGCCTGGGCGGCGTGACGGTAACTTTGAGCGGCGGCGCAAATGCAACCGCGACGACGGGCGCTGACGGGAAATACTCGTTCACTGTTAATGCCGGGGGTAGCTACACGATTACGCCAGCGAAGACGCACTACACTTTCACGCCCGCAAGCCAAAGCTTCGACGATCTCAGCGCCGATAAAGCGGCGGACTTTACGGCTACGCTCAAGACCCACACCATCAGCGGCTCGACCGGACTTGAAGGCGTGACGGTTGCTCTGAGCGGCAGCTCCGGCGCAACCATGACGACGGGGGCTAACGGCACATACAGTTTCACAGTCAATGCCGGCGGCAATTACACCGTCACTCCGTCGAAGCCGGACTACAAGTTCACACCAGCCAGCCAGAGCTTTAATGATCTGAGTAGTAATCAGGCTGCGAACTTTACGGGCGAGCTGAAACTCCTTCTGCTCACGGAGAGCAACAGCGATCTAGCCATCGCGCTCGATTCCGTGACCTTCATGAAAGGCCCCTTCTCAGTCATCACCAACCTGAACTTCAGTCCCGACCAGCGAAGGCGAATCACGCTCTTCGCCGCCCACTTGCGCTTGAACCCGGGCGAAGGCGTTTCGGCTGTGACCGCCGAGGCCGAAGACTCTCAGCACAAGGTTTACGTGCTGACGGTGGAGTACGTCGGCAAGGTCGTCAACCAGGACTGGCTGACGCAGGTAAACGTTAAATTACCGGACGAGCTCGCCAACGCCGGAGACGTGTGGATAAGCATCAGGGTGCGTGATGAAGTGAGCAACAAAGCGCGCATCAAGATCGTTCCCTGAGAACCGGAACAATAACCTACGGAGCCTTCAGAAGAGGACGTCTCAGTCTCCGCTCTAGACCTCGATTCCGAAGTAATAGACGACCAGTTCCGCGTGGCCGTCGTTGATTAACTCGTGCGCTTCGCCGGGTTCGACCACAACGCAGTCCCCTCTCTCAATCTATAGCGACTTGCGATTAGATGTAGCCCGTAACAGAGCGCTCATGTCAGTACCGCCTGCGGTAGCGGGCGGGTATTGGCGACGTTACGACCCGCCCGCTACCGCAGGCGGTACTGACCCGTAGTCTGCATGCAATTGCAATCATCTATAAGTCGAGCGACGCGCAGCATGAGATAGCGGGCGCGGCAAAGTCAAATGGCGGACACGCCCGGATGCACTTTCGCGCTGCGTTCTGGGCACAGCGCATGCATAGGAATCATCAAGCGACGCTCAGAGGGCCTGCGGCGTGAGGCAAAATGGTAAGGTGTGCGGCAGATAGGTACATGGAAATCGCCCAACATTACCCATATCTTACTTATGTGACCTTGTATAAAAAGAAGTAGGGCCGCGCCCCTTTTTGCGGCTCGCAAGGAAATCTCTATGCCCCGACATCTCAAGCAGCTTCTCACTCTAACTGTATCTGCCTTGTTTCTCCTGGCCGGTGAAAGCCTTTGCGCCGCAGCGGGCAGAGAGGTTAACGATAAAGAGCTTAAGAAGGCCGAGAAGGTCCTGGCGAAACTCAATGAGCTGCAGGAGGCAGCCGCCCGGCCGGACTCGTACAAGACTATCGCCAAAAAACTTTACCCGGACCTGTTTATCAATGTTGCCGGCCTTCGTGACGGCGACCTCAAAATGGACCTGACGACGGCGGTGTTTCTGCACGAGAAGGCTTACGCTCTGTTGCGCGATAATGATTTGACCATTGCCCGCTGCGACAACGAAGCACGAGACCTGTATCGCAACCTCTGCACGGCGCGCGCTTCGCTTACACGCGCGCAACTTTTAATTGCGAAAGCCCGGCTGCACTGGACGTGGGCCGCGGCCACGATTCGATTCCATCGCGGGCAGAGAGATTCGGAGACAATCGCGATTATCTCCGATATCAGAAAAGAGCGTGCGATAGATTTGAGTCTGGCCGAGCGCTCCCTGGTCCTGCTTAAGAGTGTGGACGAGAAAGTGGATTCTTACTCTTCGCTGGGTGAATTTGAAGAGCGCGGCAGGATCGCGCACGTCTCGTTCGACGAGCTCTCTAAGGATTTTAAGACTGTGGCCGCAGCCACACGTCAACTTCTTTCCTCACTCCCTCGAAGCCCGCTCTATTACAATCTACAGAACGCGCTCAGCTCCTACAGCGACGGCCTCTTCTGGTGGCAGAAGACCTACACGCGCAAGCAGATGGTCGTCAACGCCAACAACTGGACCGAGCCCGCAAAGCCTCTGCCGCTCGGGTTTGAGGCCGCGGCGGTCAACTACACGGTCGTCTGCAACTGGCGAAACGCACGTAAATACATCGCAAGTGCCGTGATTGAGATTGAGAGGGCGCGAGAAAAACGTCCGGACGCCGAGTAAACGGCAGAAATGATTCAAAGACCATAAGCTAGTGGCAATGTTTTCCAAACACCTATAACCAGCAACTTGGATTAATTATGAATCGGGTAATCGGCTGGTCCGCCGCGCGGCAACTAACGCCCCGGATACTTCGATCTCCCTTTTGTGGCAGACCATTTGCTTCTTCCGCCGGGAATGCTCCGCGCTGATACGAAAATCGTACAGCCGGGCGTGTGAATGCAGTCTTATCAATAGACATGAACCTTAATAACGAACACTAGGAGGGATAGAACATGGCGGAAACAACAGGTGCGTCCACGGGACGTTCGAGAATGGTGACGGGTCTTTTCAGGGACCGCGAGAGCGCGGAGAAGGCTTACAATTCATTAACCACGCGTGGCTACAACAAGGACGACGTCAATCTCGTGATGTCGGATGATACGCGCAAGAAATATTTCTCTGATGATAATGATACGGAGCTGGACACCAAGGCATGGGAAGGCGCCGGCAAGGGAGCGGCCATCGGCGGCACTGTCGGGGCGACCCTGGCCGCCATCGCGGCCATCGGGACAACTGTCGCGCTTCCGGGCATCGGGCTGCTGATAGCAGGTCCGCTCGCTGCCGGTATTGCAGGCGCAGGCGCAGGGGGCTTGACGGGCGGATTGATCGGCGCGCTCATCGGCTCGGGCATTCCTGAAGATCGTGCGAAGGAATACGAGCGGGGCATCAACGAGGGCGGAATCCTGATGGGCGTTAACGCACGCAATGACGAGGACGCCGAATACCTTGAGAATGACTGGAGAACCAATCGGGGCGAGCACGTCTATCGCTAAACCCCGTGGGTGATCAAGGAGGAGGAGTCATGCGACGAACATTAGTTTCCTTATGCCTGGCGGCGGCTGTTGGTGTCTTGTCCGGTTGCGGCACAGAGAATTCCAACGGCGGGAGCACAGGCGCTGGCAACAGCAACGTCACTCGCAATGGCGTCATCGAGACCAACGCTAACATTAAAAATCTGAACGCCAGTAATGCTCCGTCGAACACGGCGGTCGTGGTCAACAATAACGGTAATGACAACACCGCTGGCGTCTCCAATATGAACAGCAACGCTCACAATAAGAACTCTAATCAGCATTGAGGGCGTTCGTGAGGGCTCGGGTTGCTGTCCGCCCTTCGGTTAAGAGAAACCCTTTTCCGAAAGGCTCGTGACAAATGAAGACCGCTGCGCGAAACACAAGCGCAGCGGTCTTTTTTCTATTGAGGTAGCGCGGTGAGCGTCAGCCTTTCACCTATCTTCCCCTGGGTCGCGCCGCCGGTTCTGTCGCCTGAGAACCTGCTGGTATTTCTCTGCGACAGACAAAGTTCGCGTCAGGTCCTCGTCCTCCAGATTCGGGTAGCGTTGATACGTTCTGGCAATCGCGGCGCTCAAAACCTTCTCCGCTTCACGGAAGTGCTGTGTTTCATAGGCCAGCGCCATATCCCGTATCGCCTGCGCGAGCTGTGCTATGGTGTAGTTTTTGGCGACTTCGTTATCCTCCAGCATGTCGCCCGCCGGTCCGCTTCTGACTGTGATAAAGGAGTCCTGCCCGTCCGTCACACGCCTTCCACGCTCCAGGTCGTAATAACTGAAGCGGACGCGCACCGGGACCCTCGTAAACTCCGGCACATGGCGCGTTGTCCTGAAGCGCAGCAGAACCACCTGCGTCAGCCCTGAGTTCATGTTATCCAGTTTGAGCCGCACGACTCCCCTTCGCACCTCCGGCTCATAGCCGTAGAGCTTCACCAACTCCAGCCACGGACCGTACTCGATCTCAAGGTTCGGCTCGTTAGCTACAGGAGAGACCAGGCTCTGGACCTCCTTCAAAAAGACCTTCTCGATGTCCTCGGAGTCGGCCACGAAATGGAAGAGCCCGCGCCCGCTCTTGGCGAGCTGGCGAAGCAGGTCCTTGTTCAAGTCGAGGCCCACTCCGATAGTCGAGAGATCTATCCCTCTGTCGTTGAATTTCAGAGAGTCTTCGGCGATCCTCCAGGGGTCCGTCACGCCCTGGTTGGCGATTCCGTCCGTGAGCAGGATGACGCGGTTGGTCGCGTCCGTGTCGAAATTCTTGAGAACCTCGTGGTATCCAAGCATCAGCCCTGCATGAAGGTTGGTTGCGCCGCCGGGCTCTATCCCACGAATCAGCCGCCTGACTTCCTCGCGATTCCCGACCATGCGCGCAGGCATCAGCACACCAGCGCCGTAATCATAGACGACGAGCGAGAGCATGTCCGTCTCGCGGAGTTGGGAGACGAAGGTCAGCAGGGCCGCTTTCACCCTGGACATCTTGTCCGCATCGGCCATGGACCCGCTCTTATCAATCACGACAGAGATGTTAAGCGGGCGCAGGTGCTCGCGGTCATTTGCCAGGCTCGTGCTGAACCCTATCTGTAAGACAGCCTCGTCGCGTCCGTTACTCGATATGCGATCATTGCCCCAGCGCACATCCATCGCCACGGCCTCGCCGGCCTTGGGGAGCGAGATCTGGTGACGGCGGTAGTTGACGACCTCTTCGACGGCGACCTCGCGCGACGAAGGAATCACGCCTGTCTCGGCCAGGTAACGCGTGCGCGAATCGGCCGCGGACGAAACGCCCGACTGCCCGAGGGCGACGCTCGCAAAGGTGCAAAAGAGAAGGGAGACGGTCAGGAAAAGTTTAAAACAAAGAGATGGAGTCCTGTGGATTGGTGACGACATATATCCTCCTCAAGCGGTAGTTGGACTGACTGATCGTTTGGGGAGACCACTTTTGGTAGCTTTGTCATCAGCGAGGGAGTCAGATTGTCATGTCTTGCCACCCGTAAAGATGTAAAGATTCAAATCAAGGATGCCTGGATGGGTTTTCTTTGGGGAAGTGGTGTGGCGGGTGCTGATGACTTCTGCCTCCTTCTAAAATCCAAGTTCACTCCAATGGAAAGGAACAGGATCATCCCTTCGGATTTCATGCGGCGCGCGCGGAGCGTTTTCGTTTGTGCCGATTCCTGATGTCGGCAAAGATTTTTTGCTTTTCCTTCGGCAACCTTTCTCTACCAACTCTAATCTGAGTCACTTCAAAATTGGTTACAGCGTTCCCCCGCGCTTGCTGACGTAAGGCCCAACCCTGCCGTCGCTCACAATCAGTCGAGTAAAAATTGAACTTGCCTCGCGCTCTGGTCGAAGTTTGCGCACGCCTTCTCGCGCGGCGTGATGACCGAAGTGTGTCCCTGGAAAAGAGGTCCTGATGCCGAAGAAAGTCCGCCAGCAGAAGAAACCCAATACCCCGAAGACGAAGAGTCGTCACAAGCCGAAAGCTCTTATCATAGCCGGGCTGATTCTCTGTCTCGGGCTGACGAGCGTGCTGCTGGCGCGTTGGAGGGCCGCGCGCCCGGCTGCCAGTACGAATGCGATGCTAGCAGCCGCCCCGCAGCCTGTGCCGAGTTTCTCACCCTCTTCCCCTTCGAAAGAGTACATTTATGCGGGCGGGAGATTAGTGGCGACGGAAGAGCCTGTCACCAGCCCCCCTCCACCGACGACAGTTAACCTTGCTCAAAGCAAAACTGCCACGCAATCGAGCACTTATCAGAGCCAGGTGGCTTCGCGCGCCGTGGATGGCAATACGGATGGCAGCTCCTGGAATCTCTACACCCTGACCGATTGGCAACTCCAGCCCTGGTTACAGGTTGATCTCGGAAGCTCTCAAGCAATCCAGTCCGTCAAACTCTGGCCTCGCACGGATTGCTGCGCCGACCAGTTCAGCTACCTCTACGTCATGGTCTCGGATCACCCGATCACCATCACCGACCCGGCTCAGACACAAGAAGGCGTCACCTCCTATTACAGAGAGATACAGCCCCTGACTCCACAGACCATCACTTTCAACCGCACGGGCCGTTACGTGAGGGTCTGGGCTAGGTACACCAACCACCTCTCACTGGCGGAAGTCGAGGTCTGGGGCACGCCGCCTTCGCCTCCCCCGACCAATCTGGCTCTGAATAAGACGACGACTCAATCAAGCACCTATCAAAGTCAGGTGGCTTCTCGCGCGGTGGATGGCAACACAAATGGCAATGCGTGGAACCTCTATACCTTAACCGACTGGCAGCTTCAGCCGTGGTGGCAGGTTGATCTGGGTGCGAGCGCCTCGATTCAGACCATCAAGGTGTGGCCGAGAACCGATTGCTGTGCTGATCAATCCACTTACGTCTATGTGTTTGTCTCGGATCAGCCCTTCAACGCCAACGATACGCCGCAGTCATGTATTGACCGTGGGCTCTGGTACTACTACTCGCCGACGGCGATGAGCGCGCCGACGGTGATACCGGTAGGCCACAGCGGGCGCTATGTGCGGGTGTGGACGCAGTACACGAACCACCTGTCGCTGGCCGAGGTCGAGATCTTTGGAACGAATTGATTCTGGATCGAACTTGAATTGAAAGGAAAGAAGTCATGTCTAAATCGAAGAACCTGGAAAAGAAAGATAGCTGCAATCGGCTAATCAGCCTAACCCGCTTGTCTCCGCGCACAGTAATCATCGCCGCGCTGGTGATGGCGACCGTGTCCGGGCTGGCAATGGGGATGCGCGTTTGGAGCCGGACGGCATCTGCGAATGAGGTGCAGGAGCGCAAAGTCGAGCGGGTGGTGATTCGTTCGACGGGGTTTGAGCCTGCGGAGATCACCAGACCTGCGGGGCCGTTCGCGCTCTCGTTTGATAACCAGAGCGGGGTGGAGGAGATCGTCCTGCGCTTGAACCGTGAGGATGGGACGCAGGTACGGGAGATTGCCATTCCGAGGGGAGTGGGCAATTGGGGCGCTCAGGTTGATCTGCCTGTGGGCACTTACACGCTGACGGAAGCCAATCATGCGGAGTGGAGTTGCCGCATTATCGTGCAGTGAGAATATATCGTAGTAGACAAATTTCAAAACAGTAGTTTCTTACCGGAGTAGAAGATGAAGGTCCAGCAAAACCAGTATCGCAATGAATCAGCCTTAGTGTCCGCAAAAGTCATGTGCGGGATTCTGATAGCACTTCTGTTTAGTTCTGTGAACCTTATGGCTCAGGGCATCGGAGGTAGCCCTTTGCCTGACAGCGAAGCTGGATCACTGTACTTGCCGGGTAATCTGGTCGGCAGTCCTCCGGGGCAAACTACTTCAGCAGCCAGCACTCCGCCCGCCGCCATAGCAGGCCAGGAAATGCCCGGCAGCGCCAACTTCAGTTTCAATCTCCCGGTAGCAGACCTTCCGGGACGGGGGCTCGACATTTCTCTTGGTCTCTTCTACAACAGCCGCCTATGGAACAAATCTAATCAGATGACCTATGACGCAGATGGCGGGTGGCCCGCCCCGGGCTTCAGGCTTGGCTACGGTTACTTGGAACTCAAGATACAACTTGCTAGTCAAGGCGGCTCGCATTATCTCTTAGTGGACGCTGACGGAACTCGACACAAGCTGGCTTACGTTTCATCAACGGATAAGTACGTCACTACCGACGGCACTTTTGTTACGTTTGACGCGGACACTCAGACCACGACTTACAGCGACGGAACGCGGGTCATCTACGGGGCGGCAGACGGGAATACCATCAGCAGGAAAAGATACCCGACGAAAATCACTGACCGTAACGGCAACTATCTTGAAATCACATATAAAGACGGCGTCGGGCCGCGCCTCTATTCAGTCAAGGATACGTTGGGGCGGTTAGTTCTTTTCCACTATGACTCGAATAATGATCTAGTGACCGTCACAGTCCCCGGTTACGGCAGCACTGCTAATCCCCCCGACCGCCAAACCATTCGCTTTTATTATGAGACCATCCAGATAAATCCCGCAGGGAGCTTTTCAGTCACTACTAACGGGGTCACGTCCGCTCGCGTGATCCGCTACGTCTATTTTCCAGGAACCCAGGCTGGCTATCGCTACGATTACTCGCAGCCCTACGGGATGATCTATCGCATCACGCAGTTTCGCGGAATGCAGGTCAGCTCGACTGCGCTCAATGCGACAGGCACTGTGACGAGCGATGGACAGCAGGCGGCGGTGACTGAATATAACTACCCGACCGCCCCGACGAATCTGGTGGATGCTCCTGCGTACACCACGCGCACGGATGATTGGGCCGGACGTACCACAGGCGAAGCCGCGCCCTTCTACACTTTCAGTGTGGATGCGGCCCAGGGTCTTTCGACCGTGACTGCTCCTGACGGGACTATCACGGAGACGAGAACCATCGTAAATCCCGGAGGGTGGGATGACGGATTGGTGAAGGAAACGCTCGTCAAGAAGGACGGAGTCGTCTTAGCGAAGATTAATACGGATTGGGAGCACTGGGAGCTAGGAGAATATAACCAGCGCGTCAAAGAGATTCGCACAACTAACGAGAACAATCAGACGAAGGAGACCGTCTATACTTACTATCCGGCCAGCGCCACCAGCTTCAACAATGTCTGGAAGATAACGGAGTATGGCTACCAGAACGAGGAACTGCGACGCACTGAGATGGAGTATGAGACGCGGGAGGCATACGAGACGCAGGGACTGCTACATCTTCCGACGAGCGTCAGCGTTTACCCCGGCGGTTCCACGACTGCCACCTCGCGTGTCGAATATGTTTATGATGAGGGGAGTCTTACGAGCTATTCAGACATCCAGATGCTCGACTCCTCTTACGGCACGATCACGGCTCGCGGTAATGTGACGACTGTGAAGAACTACGCCAATGCGGGAACTTTAAGCGATCCTATCGTCAACACCACGACCTACGACGTGGCAGGTAACGTCCTGACGCAGACTATGGACTGCTGCCGCCAGAAGAAGTTTATCTACGACTCCGCCTATCAATATGCCTACGCGACCGAAGTGGACCGCGGCGATGTCGGGCAGATGAAATCATACCTGAGCTACGACCGGAACACAGGGCTTGTGAAGACTGCGACGGACGAGAACGGTCTGGCTACAACCTTCGACTACTTCCCCGATTCCCTGCGCCATAAAGAGACGATCCGGCCTGACGGCGGGTACACGCGCAACGAGTACATGGACGGGCTGACCGCAGACCCGGACGCGGCTCACATGCACAGCTATGTCAAAACCACGACCGCGTTTGAAAGCGGGCGCGAGGCGATAAGCTGGCAATATGCAGACGGGCGAGGCGCTCCGGTCCGCGCCTTAGCGTCCACACCTGATGGTTACATCATGACCGACATCGAGTATGACAAGATGGGGCGCGTCTATCGCAACAACAATCCCTATTACAATGCGTCGGGGCCGACGGGCGCGATCAATCAGGCGGGCTGGACGACGAGGATTTATGACGGTCTTGGCCGCGTGAAGACCATCACTACACCGGATAGCAACACCATCAGCTTTAGCTACGGAGGCAGCGTCAGCTTCAGCTATGCGGGCGTGACCGTCATAGGCAGCGCCGTCACGGTCACGGATCAGGCCGGGAAGCAGCGGCGTCAGATCGTGGATGCCCTGGGGCGATTGAGACGTGTTGACGAGCCTGATTTGACGGGCGATCTGGGAACACTCAGTGCGCCGAAGCAGGCTACTTTCTATGAGTATGACGCTCTGGATAACCTCACGCACGTCGAACAGGGCGCGCAGCACCGTTATTTCAAATACGATTCGCTGGGGCAATTGATTCGTCAGAAGCAGGCGGAGGCTGTGGCGGTCTTTGACGACGCAGGGCAATATGTCGGGGCAGGTGGTGCAGGCGCGCAGTGGAGCGATGTCTTCGTCTATAATAACCGGCGGCAACTCGTGGACGCTTATGATGCGCGCAACGTCCACACGCATTATGTATATACCGACGGCCTCAACCGTCTCACGGAGATCACTTATTCGGACGGCACTCCGAAGGTTACTTACAGTTACGATCAACCTCCCTCAAGCACAGACTATTTCAACGCGGGCCGCTTAACGGAGGTGGCGACCTGGGTGGGGACGACGAAGCAGACGGCGCAGGCTTACGAGTACGATAAGATGGGGCGGGTCTCTCTTCACAAGCAGACCATCGGGGCCGATACCTATACTTTGACTTACGGCTATAATCTGGCGGGCGAATTGGCGCGCGAAGTCTATCCGTCCGGGCGTGTCGTGACGAACGAGTATGACGCGGCGGCGCGGCTCTCGAAGGTCAAAGTCGAGGGCGCGGATGGCCGCGCCTATTCGAGTGAGATGAAGTATGGCGCGCACGGCGGGCTGACCTCTCAGACGCTCGGCAACGGAGTGGTGCAGGCTGTTGACTACAACAACCGGCTGCAAGTCAAGGAGATCAGCCTGACGAAGCAAAGTAACGCGCTGGCGCGTTATGTCTACAAATACGGGGAGGTCAATCAGGCCACAGGCGCTGTGGACACAATGAAGAACACGGGGCAGGTGGCGCTGGTTGAAGGCACGATTGGGAGTGAGCTGCAATGGCAGCAGCGTATGAGCTATGATTCGTTGGGGAGATTGAAGCAGGCGGCGGAGTATCGCGGGGATGACCTCAATAATCGGAGTTACCTGTTGGCTTATGAGTATGACAAGTACGGCAACCGCTACCAGCAGGCGTCGCAGCAGATCACGCCTCCGACGACAGTCGTGCCCGTCACAAGCACAGACATTAGCTCACAGGCCAATCGCTTCACCAATAATGTGGAATATGACGACGCGGGCAACGTGAGGGTGGATCAGAAGTTTCGCGGGATGCAGTATGAATATGATGCCAACGGGAGGATGAAGCGGGCGCTCAATGTCGGCGGAGGCGGTGAGATTCTCTCGGTCTATGACGGACTTGGGCAGAGAGTGCAATCAACCTCAAGCGGTGAGACTACTAATCTAGTGTATGACGCTTTCGGTCAATTGGTAGCTGAGTACGGCGTGACATCAGTAACAGGGAGCGGTGGAGTCAGGTATCTGGCAAGTGACAATCAGGGTTCGACCAGAGTCGTGATGGACAACGCTGGCACAGTCATCAGCAGGCGTGATTACCAGCCCTTTGGCGAAGAGATTCCAGGAAGTGTCGGCAAGCGCACTAACATCTCTGAATATGGTGCGAGTCTCAACGCGAGGCAGCAGTATGCAGGGACGGAGAGTGAGCCGAGTGGATTGAATCACAGCAGTTGGCGTGCACAAGAAAGTCGAGCAGGCAGGTGGACGAGCCCTGATCCTTACGATGGAAGTATGAGGCCCGCTAATCCACAGAGTATGAATCGCTACAGCTATGTCAGTAATGATCCGATGAATAGAATTGATCCGAGCGGATTGGATGATACACCATCTATTGGGTCATTTAGTGCTGGGAATATCTTTGCCGGTTATGTCAATGACTTTGCTGATTTTGCCAACTATGCTGTGGGTGGGGGACTTAATCTCAACTCCCTGAAGCCTCTGATATCCCAGCAAACGGGTAAGCAGCAAACTATTAGTAAATTGAAAGACTCAATTTACAATGACAAAGCGTTGATGGCAAAAATCAATGCTTGTATTGTAAAGGTTTTTGGATTATTAAATTCTTGGATTATTGGGCAACAGACCCAAGCAAACTCTCCCGATGTAAATGTAACTCTCAAATCAGCCCAGATCCAACAGAAATTTAACATGTCAAGCACACCATATGCAGCAGGCGTGGGGAATGTGGGCGGCCAATACGGTACAATCTTCATTGGTAGCGAGTGGTTCAATACTTCCTCTCAATGGACTGTAAATCCCCCCGGTCAGAATATGCCTGGTCGCACCCCTCTCCAAAATGCCTATGTTCATGAACTTGGCAATCTGTTCAGTTATCGACTTACTGGCGGATCAAGTTATATTCGGTTCGGCATACCTGAGATACCGGGTGTCCGAGTGATAACTGGAGGGTGGGACAATGATTCAGGCTGGCAATTCCAACTTTGTGTTTACGGTAATTAATATTGGAGTAACACACCATTACCGTATAGGAGATTTTATGTTGCGTTCAACTTTGCTCGTCTTATTTATCAGTTTGTCGTTAGGTTGCTCTGCTGCAAGCAGGGATTCCACTCAGGGTCGGGGAAATGCAGTAAAATCTGATGAGCTAGAGGGAGTATACGAATTTGTTTCTGAGACAATGGCCCTGACGAAACCTAAAGACTCCTCTTCACAGAGAACATCTTCTGAATGGGCAGGGATATGGCAATTCCAGAAGGGTTACTATACTCATATACTAATGATGAAAAGCGGGAGAGGTTTCCCATGCGATCCACAGAAAGATAAAGGTTTTGGTTATGAATCTACGGGTGGTACTTACAAGGTAGAGGATAACAAGGTTTATTTCTCAGAAGAGTTTACCATCAGCCCTCTTGATGCTGGGCGATCCAAGTCTTTGGAATATCATTTTAATGGAGATACTCTGATTTTAACTGAACATTTACGTGCTTATGTGGAGAATATTAACGAAGGCACCATCACTATCGTTTTGCGTCGAGTAAGGTAGGTATAACTAATGATGGTTTAGGTTTGAGTAAGGGATGATTTGGGCACTTTTATCGAGGCGACATTATTTGAAAGAACTAAATACTCCTGAATTAAACAAGCTTTCCGGGTATCTTGAGGCACTAGGCAACTTCATAATTGGCGCAGACTATGTGACGTGGTTTGAGGCAAAAGGGTTTGATTTAACCGGATCCGCTTTTGATGTTGAGGATGTAATAAAAGGGGCATATCCAGGATCTAAACCTGAGAAAGGAGAGATTATTGTGCGTTCTGACAATAATATGATTGAACGTGTGAATAAATCTCTCAAGCTTCCTGATCCACCTTATTCCCGCAGTGATTTCCGTGGCGAAATAGAGATGAATCTTATCAATGGCTATTGGAAGTACTTGAAGGCATGTATTGATTACGAAAAGGCAAATATAATCGAATATATCCCATCTCAAAGCGGGGATGATGAATTGTGGGACTTTATCCACTGGGGATTTACATTCTTAATTTATAGTGAAGAGCAACGACGCTGCGTAATTATTCATGGGGGAGCTTCAGATTAAGACTGTCTAAGAGTGAAAATATCCGCAGAACCCTCCTAACGTTAATACAAACAAGTTAAATGAGTCCCCTCATAGCCGGGTTAAGGTGCCCTTCGGTTAAGGGGAAATGACCAATCATATACAGCCAATGGATGCCCTTGCCCGCTTCTGCCTTCAAACCCTGTTCTTAATCTCCAGCGCCAATTCTCGGTTTTCAGGCAGGCAGAACAGGTCACGCCTCCAAGCACTGTTGTGCCCGTCGCTAGTACAGACATTAGCGCCCAGACCAATCGTTTCACCAGTAATGCGGAATATGACTATACGGGCAACATCACAACAGATCAGAAGTTTCGCGGGATGCAGTACGAATATGACGCCAACGGCAGGATGAAGCGGGCATTTAATGTCGGCGGAGGTGGGGAAACAACCGCAATCTATGATGGGTTGGGTCAGCGTATTCAATCAACCTCAAGCGAGGGAACGACCAATCTCGTCTATGATGCTTTCGGTCAGTTGGTAGCTGAGTATGGCGCAACAGTCACACTGGGAGCGGGCGGAGTCAAGTATTTGGGAAGTGACAATCAGGGTTCGACTCGTGTCGTGATGGACAACGCTGGCACAGTCATCAGCAGGCGTGATTACCAGCCATTTGGTGAGGAGATTCCAGGAAGTGTCGGCAAGCGCAATGACAACTCTGAATACAATTCGAGTCTCAATGCGAGGCAGCAATATGCCCTGACGGAAAGTGAAACCAATGGGTTGAATCACACCACTTGGAGGACACAGGATAGTAGTGCGGGGAGGTGGACGAGTCCGGTTCTGGTCGTCATCCACTATATGAAGCTGGAGACGCGCGGCCAACGAATTAATGCGCTATGAGATGTTGATTTCAACTCAAGACTTTTGAGCTTCAGTTCAGCACTTGTCGTAGATGATTCTTCAAATGGCCGATGTAGTCGCGCATGAAATATTCCAGAGTGGCAGGCTCGTCTTCCGGGACCTGCTCCCAGGCGATCTGGTACAGGTTGTGTTTGGCGCGCGGCCTCTTTCTGGCATCCTCAGGCGTCACTGCCATCAGATGCAGCAGGTGCAGGTTATAGCTCTTCCAGAGCTGTACGAGGAGCGGCCAGGGTTCATGATTATATCGCTGCGCCCGGACCCAATCGTCTTGTTGATACCCTTGAAAGACCAGGTCTTCCTGAAACTGCGCGCGGACAAACCGCTGATGGTTGTTCGACGCCGAATCAATCAGGTGGCCGATGACCTCTTTAGCCGACCATTTCCCTTCCGCCCTCGCTCTCTCGCTCTCTTCTTCCGTGATTAAGAGCAGTCGTGCGGCGGCCTTTTCTATCGTCTCCCTGAAATCCTCAAGCAGCTCTTTCATAATCTATGTCGTTTGAACGGCTCGCACGCAATTTCGATCCCCCGGACGCTCGTTTCTTTTCGCAGCCGGCAATAATTTTGTGCCCTGTCTTTACCTGCCGCGCTCGACGAGGCTGGCGGCGACGGCGACCAGTTCCGCCAACTCGACCGGCTTGGGCACGTGCATCTGGTAGCCTGCCCTGAGTGCCTGCATCCGGTCCTCGACCCTCGCGTAGGCGGTCAGGGCGATGGCCGGCACGCGGCGGCGGCTCTCGTCAGGAAGCGCGCGGACGCGCCGGATCAGGTCGTACCCGTCCTCTTCCGGCATTCCGATGTCGCTGATTAGCAGGTCTGGGCCGGAGCTCCGCATGGCTTCGAGCGCCTCGGCTGCCGACCCGGCGACTATCACATCCGCGCCGCACTGCCCGAGCCCTACCTTCAATAACTCTCGCGTGTCCGGCTCGTCGTCCACCACCAGCACACTCATCCCGTCGAGTCTGTCTACGGGGTCGAAGGATGGCAGAATGTTCCTCGCCGCCGGGTGTGTGCGGCCGCCTTCGATGGCAGTTTGATAGACTGGAGCGACTGGCAGCAGGACCGTGAAGGTCGCGCCCTGCGTCTCGCCCGGGCTCTCGGCGCGGACCGTGCCGCCGTGGAGTTCGACCAGTTGACGCACGATGGACAGGCCCAGCCCCATCCCGCCGTGCTGACGAGTGGTGCGCTGGTCCGCCTGTCGAAAGCGGTCGAAGACGTGCGGGAGAAACTCGGGCACGATGCCCATCCCCGTGTCGCTAACGGCGATCTCGATGTGCGAGTCCACACGCTCCAGCCTGACCTGCACGCGCCCGCCGCGCGGGGTAAACTTAATCGCGTTCGAGAGCAGATTCCAGACCACCTGCTGCAACCGGACAGGGTCGCCCGAGACGGAGACTACGCCCGTATCCATAATCTTCTGCACGCGCACGCCCTTGGCCTCAGCCGCGGGGCGGACGGCTTCGATGGCCGCCTCGACGAAAGAATTAGGGTCAATCTGTCTGACGTCTATCCTGAGCTTGCCCGTAATGATGCGCGAGACGTCCAGAAGGTCGTCAATGAGTTGCGACTGCGCCCGCGCGTTACGCTCTATCGTCTCGAAGGCTTTGAGGGCGGCGGCGCCATTGAACTTTCCGATGCGGAGCATGTGCGCCCAGCCGAGGATGGCGGTCAGCGGCGTCCGAAGTTCGTGTGAGACGGTGGCGAGGAACTCGTCCTTCAGCCGGCTCGACTCCTGCGCCTCGCGGTACAGGCGCTCTTTTTCTGAGGCGGACGTTTCGGCCTCGGCGCGCGCTCGCTTTGCCGCCTCGAAGAGCCTCGCGTTGTCCATCGCAACGGCAGCCTGTGCTGCCAGTCCCTCGACGATGCGCGCCGTGCGCTCCGTGAAGACGCTCTCCTCCGGGTGACCGAAGAAGAGTCCGCCGTAAACTTCCCCCGAACGGGAGATGATCGGCACTGCGAGGTAGCTCGTCACGTGCAAGAGGCCCTCGGGCATGCCGTAGTAGGGCGAGTTCTTGCCATAGCGCGGATCTTTTTTCACGTCGGCGATCAGCACCGTGCCCTCGACGCCGAAAGTGGGGCTGAAGAGGTCTGTGGCGCGCAGCACGGGGAAATGTGCGAGCGCCTCAGCAGGAACGCCCGAGTGCGTATAAAGCATGTAGCTCGCGCCCGCCTCGTCCAGCATATTGTAGAAGAAGGAGCCGAAACGCGCGTTTGAGATTTCGGTGGCGGCTTCCGCGACGGCCTTTACGAGTTTATGCGGGTCGAGTTCGCCCGCGAGCGTCTGGCCGAGGCGGTTCACCGTCTCGATGATCTCCGCCTGCTCGCGCAACTGCTCCTCGGCGTGCTTGCGCGCAGTGATGTCGCGGGCGATTTTCGACGCGCCGACGATGCGCCCATCCGCGTCCCTCACGGGCGAGACGGTGAGCGATACGCTGACGAGCGTGCCGTCCTTGCGCCGACGCAAGGTCTCGTAATGATCCACGCGCTCGCCGCGCCTGATCCGGCTTAGAATCCTCGGCTCTTCGTCGGGCATGTCGGGCGGGATCAGCATCGTGACGGGTTGGCCGACGGCTTCAGCCGCGGTGTAGCCGTAGAGCCTCTCGGCTCCCGGATTCCAACTGAGAATGATGCCGTCAAGATTTTTACTTATGATCGCATCGTCCGAGTTTTCGACGATGGCTGCCATTTGAAGCAGATTCTCCTCTGCACGCTTGCGTTCGGTAACGTCGCGCGTAATCTCCAGGATGGACGTGACCCGCCCGTGCTCGTCGCGCACGGTCGCCCAGCGGGTTTCGACGACGAGCCGCTCGCCGTCCTTGCGTGTGTGCCCGAGTTCCCCCTCCCAGTAGCCGTCACGATGCAGGCTCGCGTAAATATCTTCGAGCGGGATGGGAGGCTCTGTCTTGAGCAACTCGTGCGGCGAGCGCCCGAGCGCCTCCTCTTGCGTGTAGCCGTAGGTCCTCTCCGCGCCTCTGTTCCAGAGCGTAATAGCGTTCGCCGAGTTGCGCAGGAAGATTGCGTCGTAGGCCTGCCGGATGACCTCGGCCTGCTGGCGCAGCATCTCTTGCGCGCGCTTGTGCTCCGTGATGTCGCGCGCAATCTTCGAGGCCCCGATGATCTTCCCGTCCTGGTTTCTGATCGGTGAGACGGTCAACGAGATATTGACGAGTGTGCCGTCCTTACGCACTCGCACTGTCTCGTAGTGCTCGATACGCTCGCCCTTTTTGAGGCGCGCCAGAATAGAAGGCTCTTCTTCTTGGTGATCGGCCGGGATCAGGATCGTGACGGGCTGCCCGATTGCCTCTTCCGCCGTGTAACCGAAGATGCGTTCGGCCCCCTTGTTCCAGCTCGTGATGATACCTTCGAGCGTCTTGCTGATAATGGCATCGTCCGCAGACTCAATGATGGCCGTGAGCCAGTAGGGCACCAGCTCGGGGCTCTGCAAGTTATGGATCAAGTCTCCGCTGGTTTTGCTGTCGGGCGGCCCCTCTTGCGGGGATTTAATGGGCATAGACACACTTGTTCGGCGTAAGCGAATTGGAATAATAGAGGGGAAGCTCAGGGGACCCGAGGATTATACCGAGTCTGCGCCTTTATTGCTATGACTCATTCTTTTCGTGCAGGGTCTATTCATTTTCGAGACTGAGGAAAGTAGAGAAACAGCACTGTCCACGAAACCACACGAAACCACACGAAACAAACCACAGCAATTTCGTGTCGTTTCGTGTGGCTTCGTGGATCGTTCTCTTTCCGTCGAGAATGAATAGACCCTGCTTTTCGTGACTGGTAGGAGGCGCGGGATGTCAGATTAATTTGCGGCTGTTAAGCCTGAGTCACCCGCGTGAGGAAGCGGTGATGTTCCGAGAGCAGTCGGCCATCTCAGGCGACGCGGGCGAGCACGAGCGAAGCCTGCGCGATCCAATGGACCGAGAAGGCGGGCTTTTTCGCCGCACCGCGTCGCGCCTGAGATGCTTTTCCTTACCTTGCCTCGCGGCGTTTGATTGAGACTCCGCCGTTGGTCGTGTAGATGCGCAGGTTCGTTCCCCCGGAGCCCAGGTTGACTGAGAGCCGTTTCGCCTCGCGCTCCACTTCGGCGATGGAAGGGCTGACGACCAGATGGCCGTTGACCGTCCCAGTCTCCAGATGCGCAGAGTAGTTGTCAGGGACCGAGACGACGAGCCCGCCGTTGGTCGTCTTGACATCCAGCCCCGCTCCCTCCCAGGTGCTGCCGGCCAACTCGACTACCAACCCGCCGTTGGATGTCTCGCCCGTCACGTGACCGCCCAGACGCTTCAAAGCGACGCCGCCGTTTTGAGCATCGAAACTGATCCGGCCGTTAACGTCCGAAATGGCTATGCCGCCGTTGTGCGTGCGAAGCGAAAGGCTCGACTGGCGCGGGACAAATATTTCGTAGCCCACGTCCCAGTGGGCCTTGTTGCCCCGCTCCGGACCTTCCGCGCGAATCTGCCCGCCCGCCGTGTTGACACGGACCTGTGAGGCCAGGCTGTCGGCTTCGGCTTGAGTCTGAGCCTGCGTCTGGATGCGATAGCGCACGAGGATTTCACTGCGCTCCCAGCCTTTGACGGAGATTCCGCCGTTCTCCATTCCGTCCACGTTGATCGCGCCGCCGGTCGCCGCCAGAGTCTGCTCTTTGACCTCGCAGTGGCGCGCGCGCGAGTCATTAGAATCGTTATCCTGCTCGCGGCAGCGTAGCGAGTAACGCTGATTATCCCCTTGCCCGAAGGCCGCAGAGGCCGCCAGGCAGAGCGCGGCCAAAATAAGGGCCGTGTGCGTAGATATTTTTCTCATTATTCTCATTCTCCCCTCAAAATAGAGCCAGTGTTTAAGCCTTTGCCCCCGTATTCTTATCCTTCTACCTGGCAAACACCGCACGCCCTGATTTTGTGGCAGAAACTTTGCCCAAGAAAAAAGGAGAGTCATTCTAAAGAGGATCCCCCATCCCATTCCCTCAGATAGCGTTTATTGATTGGCGACAGTCAAGAACACGTCCCAGGCCCAGCGGCCGGCCTTAGCTCCTTTTGCGTCATCTATCTTTGCGCGGTAGCGGAATTGGTTGCCGTACTCGTCCTCACGCTTCGACTCTTTGTGGTCTAGATGCAACGTCGCCACGTTGAGAGAGGGTAGCGTGTGTAGCTCCGCCGATTCTGAAATGCCATTGTGGTTCAGGTCTTGCCAGAGACGTAAGCTAGAGAAGATCCCATCTCTGTTATCAATGACTCCATCACCGTTGCCGCCGTTTCCCGGCTGATCGTACTCGGCAAGGGCGAGAAAGCCGTTGGGATTGGCTGACGGGGCTTGCGGCGTAAAGTTGCCGAATAGTTCCTTTCCGTTATCTATTGTGCCGTTGCCGTTACGGTCGAGTGCGAGCCAGGCATCGTCTTCTTTAATCCAAGAGGTTTGCATAGGACGGTTGCTACCAGTAATGTCGAACCTTACTCCATTTGCCGCACTGGTGAGGGCAAAACCATTGCCAAGAGTGTCAATAACAATGGGCGAGGGGTTGAAACAACTCGCGCACCCGGGATCAGCGTCATCAATAAGAAGGTCGCAATCGTTATCTGTACCGTCATAACACATATCGCAGCCGCCTAATGACGGAGAAGTCCCCTGCTCGCTTTGTACACAATTCTCACAGACCGGGTCATCTGCCCAGCAAGTGAAGTCTGCACAGTCCGTATCATCATCGCAGTCGTTATCTAAACCGTCGTCGCAATTACCATATTCAAATTCTAGAGGATTCTGGAGAATGCCGAAATTATCCGGGTCGTCATTACAATCACCCTCACAAGTCGTAAAACCGTCTTCATCCTCGTCCGGGCACTCATTACAATCGATATTGTCGCAGTAGCAATAAATCCCGGTACAGTCGTGCTTGTAGCACGTGAAGCCGCCTTGATATTGGGGGTAGCATGACGCTTCACCGTGCGGCTCACCGACGCCGCACAAATCATTCGCACACGGCCCAGTTTGTGGTTTTTTGTAAGTGGAATGCGCTCGGAGAAAGCTTCCAGAGTCTTTGCCTTTTCTCTTGTTAACATCATTTTTTGCCTTGAAAAGTGGGCTCGGGAGCGTCGTTTTGAGACTGATTGTCCCTTCAGTCCAGTCCGACCCGTCCCCAAATCCAACGAAACTTACGCTCACGATTAACAGAAAGTCTCCGTTGAGAGCGCCGTCTTTTAGAAGCGGTTTTATTATCTTCCCGAAGTTGATAAACGGGGTTTTCTTGAGTTCAATTTTCCCCCCTTTAACATCTACCGCAAACCTCTTTGTCGTTCCCTGCAATAATGTATTGTTCACCTCGTCGCTCCGCACTAATACCCACTTTAGCTGGAGACTCTTGATAGTTTTGGATGTCTTATTTTTAATCGTCGCCCCGGAGACAACTAAATTAACCCACTTGCCATTGCCCGCTAGTGACCTAGTGCTTATTAAAGCGACAGGGATGTTCGGATCATGGACATGACTTTTTTGGGGAATTGCGGCTACCCTCCATTGACCCTTAGGCCCCAGCGGGCCGTCTTTGGTGATCTCATCCATCTCGGCCTGTTTGTTTTTTTCTTTCTCACTTTGCGGAGGGTTGGTTTTATTTGAGTTTTTAAACTCGCTCTTATTTGTATGAACCGGGACTGTTCCTACTAGGGTGAGGGCGAGGATAAAGACGAACAATACAATAATTCGTTTCATCGGCGTTTCCTTTGGATGTGAGAGTTAAGAGGGAGCGAGGAGACCTAGGAATACCCGAGCTATTGTTCACAAGGTAATTCGCTTTTAGGACCAACTTTAGGATAGCCGTCTTCTTCTAGTTCAATCTTGCCTAGATTATCTCCGCCGTATTGATTTTTAAGATATTCCTCTTTTGGGCCAACAAAGAAATATCTGTATTTAGACGGCACGCTGCCAGAGAGGAATGCAGACCCCATAAAATTTCCCCATAGCATGGAGCGGCCACTACCCCTGTCAATACTCAGCCGAGTTCTCATTTCGCCGCAAGTATAGAAATATTGATCTCTTAGTATCCCTAAGTCATCGTCCAGTGATGTTTGGAGGCGACCCGTGGCTGGTATTTTAAAGATATAGTATCCGTCTTCGATGGGAGGAGCAGGAGCATCATTAACATTAAAATCAATTCTGACCCAGCCGACATATCCTTTGGGGATCAGGTATCTGTACGGATGCTGGCGCTTATCTTCTTGACCCTTGCTTATGGTTGGGAGGACGCAAAGAATGATTGAAAGTGCTACTAAGAGGGATGACCGCTTCATACGATACTCCAGGAATGTCACAACCTAGAAGCAGCAGGAGCGGGACTCGTTGAGGAGTGAGGCTCTTGCTAAAAGAACAGTTCGCTGAGCGCGGGCAATCTACTCCCGTTTTAGATAGCTGTCAAGAAAGGCATTCTGTCGAGTAGCCGCGCCTCGGTGAGTTGTAGTTGCGCGGGTCGGGCTGGACTTTGGCTTTTTTTGACTCGCCGGGGAAGTTAATTGCTAACAGACGGACCTGTTCTTTTCGAGCGCCAGGATTTGAACTGTTCCTTGACCATCAGACGGCGGCGGCTGAGCGTAGCCATGTGGAAGGGGACGACGCAGCCGCAACGATCACAGTCGGCGTTGTCGCCCATCATGCACTTGCCTTTCGGCTCGCCGGTCGGCCCCAGAGCAAAGGCTTTCAGACGGAACTCGCAATTATCCGTGACGCGCTTGGCGTTCGACGATTTCATCAACTCCAGCGTGGAATCCATCATGTTGATGTAGCCCGGATACTTCTTTTTCAACGCGAGTATCTGCTCAATCATCCGGTCACGCGCGGGCCAGTCGAGCCAGAGCGCTTCGTCCAGATTTGTCACTGGGGTGAAGAAGTCGAAGATGATGCCGCCGCGCGCAATCGGCCCCCATTCCTTAACTAAATCTTCGACACAGTTGGCCGTGATGGTCGTCAGCACGCAAGAGATTTGAATCCTTAATTCAGGATGCTTGATGACATTGCGTTTGATCTTCTGATAAATGCCCGGGGCGCGCATTCTGCTAAAGGCTTCTTCGGTGCCGTCAATGGAGATGACCCAGGTGCAGTTATCCCAATCAGGCAAATCTACCGTCCCATTGGTGACGATGGTGTTATTTTTGAAATACTTTCGCCCGACTTCGATCAGCTTTTTACGCATCATCGGCTCGCCGCCGACCCACGTGCAGAGCATCATCGGATGGCCTGCCGCCTTCATCTCTTCGAGCTTCTCCACCCACTTCTCTATCGAAAGCTCTTTCTCGTTATCGTGGTCTTCGGCAAAGAAGTAACAGTGCTCGCAGCGCAGGTTGCACCGGTTTGTGACATCAATTGAGCCGATGGCATACTTGGGCAAGCCGAAAATGAAAAGGCGTGTCACGTTTGCGAAGCGGCGAAGTTTTTTGGTCAAATTCGTCATCAGATGTGCCCTTACGGCGAGGCGCGCGTCCGTAATTAATCCAAGTTGCAAGTTATAGCTGTTTGGGAAACATTTCAATTGCCACTAGCACAAGCCTAGTGGTTCAGGGTGCTCTAGTTCTTTCGGCTTGAGCCGAACTGTGAGGCTCAAGCAGTAAGAAACTGGATGTTATGTGTCATTCGGCTAAAGCCGATCCTTTTTAACCATCTTTGTCCACTAGCTAAAGCTAGTGGCAATTGATATCTAGCAACTTGGATTAATTACTATCAACATTCCTCACCGGAAGCAAGCGATGGTGGGCTCTCCAAATCCTCGCGTGAAGCAATAATTAAATGAGAGCGGACGAAGAGGCGGACCCATTTGACAAATCATCGTAGAAGCGGCGATGGCCGATAACTGATATATTGGAAGCGCACCACGGGGAAACAGACCACCTGCATGAATAGCGAGAATGCGCTGACAAGTGATTTCTGGAAGGGTTTTATCCGCGCCGTCGAAGCCGAGCCTGTCGAGGCGTCTTATATCGAGGGAGCTTCAGGACTTCGTCACGAAGTCGCGGCGCTCGGCTTAGATAAAAGTCGCCGCCGCCTGATCGTCGTCGCCTGCGCGAAGGATGCGCGCGAGGCGGCCTTCACCCAGGCAGACCTTCAATCCGTTTTCAAGGCAGTCCAGGTCATCGTGGCCCGTTCCTCCACAGAAGAAGTGGCGGCAAATAAGAGCGATGTGAATGCCGAGGACTCTCCGGAGGACCGCCGGGCCGGCCTCTGTTATCTTTCGATTGCAGGCTATGCGTCTGACGAAATCGAACTGCTCTCGAAGGGCGCGGACATCGAAGCGGTCCGGGAAACGTTTCGTCGCCACAATCTGCTGCAATACTTCTTTCCGGCGCCAGACCACCTCGCCCTCGGCCTTGTCGAGAGCGGGCGCGTTCATCTCCTGCACCAGTTGATTGACCAGCTCGTCCGAACGCCCGACGCGGGCCACCCTTTCGGGCCGCCGGAGTTGATGAAATCCTTTTATTCCTTTACAGAAATGGTCAAAGAGTTGCAGAATCTCGGTCTGGTCACGGAGGATGAGCGCGATCTGAAGCTGACGGACAAAGGGTCCGAGGCCCGCGCGGCCGTCCGCGGATGGCCTCGCGAAGGGCTGTTGTATAAGATTCTGAATCGCCTGGAGGCGAATCTCTATCTCAAATCATTACTGCTCCCGAAATAATTCCAGCCGCATCAACCAAGGAAGAACGAGAATGAATTTAGAGCGCCGCAACTTGCGAATAAAGATGTTCCCGAAGAGAGGCGGCACGGCACTCGTAGCCCTGGCGCTCCTCCTGGCTCTCTCTACGAGCTGCCGCAACCGACAGGGCGCGGCCTTAACAGCAGGCGGCACCTTGAACATCGGGCTTTCAGATAAGATTCTGGTGCTCGATACGCTGACGGCCACGGCCGTTGACACCGGCAGCGAGCGCATCCGGCAACTCCTCTTCAACTCGCTGATTCGCAAGAACCAGAATTTCGAATACGTCGGCGAGCTGGCCTCCAACATAGAGACTTCGCCGGACGGGCTCTCCGTGACATTTACTTTGCGCGACGGCGTGACGTTTCACGACGGGAAAGCGCTCACCTCCGCGGACGCGAAATACACGCTCGACACTCTGCTCGCTTCCAGCTCGGCCAAGGCCGCGAGCTTCTTTGAAGGCACAGGGCAGTCCAGACAACCATTCATTACGGGCATTGAAGCGCCCGACGCGCGCACGCTCGTCATACGTTTACGCAGGCCCTGGATTCAGCTTTTCGTCAATCTGGTGCCCATCGGAATCATCCCTTCCGGCAGCATCGCGACGCAGAAAGACCGCCCCGTCGGCTCCGGTCCTTTCAAGTTTGTCAGCTTCGATTCGACGCAGCAGGCGGTTGACCTGGAGGCGTACCCGAACTACTGGGAGGGAGCGCCGCAGATTAAATCCCTGCACATCCGTGTCCTCAACGATGCGAGCCCGATGCAGGCGGAGCTTTTGAGCGGGGGCGTTCAACTGGCGCCGAACCCGACGAATCTCACGCCGGACACTTTCAAGGCGTTTGAGGGGAACTCCAATCTGAAGGTGAGCCAGTTCAATGGCGCGAACGTCGCCTATATAGGTTTTAATACGACGAAAGCGCCGCTCAATGATGCACGCGTTCGGCAGGCGATAGCTTATGCGATAGACCGTGAGACGATCATACGCAATCTGCTCTCGGGACAGGCGCGGCTCGCGCACTCTATCCTGCCGGAAGAGTCCTGGGCTTACAGTCCGGGCCAAAAATATTCTTTCGACCCGGAACGCGCCAAGAAACTGCTGGACGAGGCGGGGCTCAGAGACCCGGACGGCGACGGACCGCAGATGCGTCTGCCGCAGCCGATCATCTTGAAGATTTCGACCAGCGCCGCGACCCGCCAGTACTCAGACATTATTCGAGATTATCTGAAGCGCGTCGGGATTCCGCTGGAGATCGAGACATTTGAGAATGCCACGATCACGGACATGCAGGTCAAAGGCGATTACCAGATGATCTCCAGAATCTTCATCGGAGGGAATCATGACCCGGTCTTTCTCAAGGACCTGTTCGCCACCTCCGGGATTCCAACGGAAGGACGCACGGGCTTTAACCGGACGCGTTACAGCAATCCGGACCTCGACCCCGTGTTGGAAGAGGCCGCCAACACCGCGGACCGAGAGGAAGCCAGGGCGCTTTATGCGCGCGCGCAGGAAGTCGTCAGCCGCGACGTCCCCGTACTGCCGCTCTGGTATCAGAACATCATGGTCATCTCTCATCGAAATATCGGCAACATCAACGTCAAAGGGGACGGCGACTGGAGTTTCATCCGGAATCTGACCGTCGAAAAGTAGAGACACTACGGGTTTGCAAACGAAAATGGCCGCACCGACGCGACGAGCCACGAAAACAGATCCACGAAACGACACGAAATCACACCAAACATCAGGGCCGCCTCTTCGTGCGGTTTCGTGTGAGTTAGTGGATCGCTTTTCGTTCGCACGTCCGGCCACGAGCAGTTACGAGACGCTGTAAGTCCCAGAGAGCTTTCATATGAACCCCCATCGTCTTTCATTCGCTATTCGCCTGCTCCTACTCAACGTGGCGCTCATCCTGAGCGTCAATTGCCAGACCGCTTCCAACTCGCAGCCCGCCAGTCCGCCTTTGAAGAAGGTGGAGACGAAAGTCACGTTCGTGGCCGTCGGCGACATCATGCTCTCGCGCGGCGTGGCGGGCGTGATGGCCCGTGCGGGCGACCCGTCGCTGCCTTTCAGGAAGATGGACGAGGTTCTCAAATCCACGGACTTCAATTTCGGCAACCTGGAATCCCCCATCTCCGGAAATGACCGTGTGATGGGGCGCGGCCTGGTCTTCAACGCGCACACGCGCGACATCTCCGGGCTCACTGAATACAACTTCAAGGTCCTGAACCTGGCGAACAATCACGCCTTCGACCAGCGCCTGGCAGGGCTCCAGCACACGCGGAAATTTTTAGACGAGCGCGGCATCACGCACATGGGCACGGGCGACAATCTGGAAGAAGCCTGGCAGCCCAAGACCGTCACGGTCAACGATCTCCGCATAGGCTTCATCGGCGCATCCTATGCTTCCGTGAACGACGGGGGCGTGGCGCGTAACGAATACGTCGCGCGCATAGAGGATTTGGACCGCCTCAAGAAAGCTATTACTCAAGTGAAAGCGGACGCCGATTTTATAGTGGTCACCATGCACGCCGGGACGGAAGACACGCCGCGTGCGGACCCGCAGCGCAAGCTCGACCGGCTCCAGATAGATTTCGCACGCGCGGCGATTGACTACGGGGCGGACATCGTTATCGGCGCGCACCCACACTGGATACAGAACATGGAGACCTATAACGGGAAGTACATCTTCTATTCTCTGGGCAACTTCATCTTCGACCAGCACAACCCGTTCAACAAAGAGGGCCTGACCTTAAGGATCACTTTGCACGGGGAGAAGATGACCGCCGCGACGCCGAGCCAGGCCGCAGGCGCGCCGCGTGAAAAATATACGACCCGCATCGAGCAGATAGAGTGCCTTCCGGTGATTATCGAAAACAACAGCACGCCGCGCCTCGCCAATGAGAGCGAGGCCGCGCGCATCCTGAAGAGGACCGGCCTGCCGCCGAAGGTCATTCAGGAGGAGGCAGCGGCCAAAGGGGCACAGGCTGGAAAGTAAGAGGACCGGGAAGGTCAAAACTTTCGCGCCGAAGGCGCAGGCAGAAGGTAGCCAGACGTGCAACGTCTGGAACCGAGTCGCAAAAGATTTTCCGCGTTGAAGACGCGGGCAGGCAGTTCTGGCGCTCCTTCAGAGCGCAAAAACAAACGCTCTTACACCCAGACGTTGCACGTCTGGCTACCTTCTCGTTGCCGCTTCGCGGCGAAAAGCAATTTTCAGGCAACGCTTTAAGAAGCGACAAACCGTACTTCCAGTTTTTACAACAGAACCCTTTAAAGGAGGCTCCATGATTCAAAGACGATTGCTTGCTCTCAGGCTGGCGGGCGCGCTCGCCTCTGCGCTTCTGCTCGCCGCGCCCGTCTCCGCCCAGAAAGCGAGCGATTCGGCCGCGGGCGCGTCCCCCCGTGCGACGGACGACGCCAACTACACCGCGAAGATCAGGGAGTACACGACCGAGAAGCATTTCACGACCGAGCTCGTGGATCACCTTCCGGCGTCAGCGAGCGTTCCCTCGCCTGAAAAGGTCCTCGGCTACGTCATCGGCACGCCCAACAAGCTGACCTATACGAAAGAGATCCACCGCTACATGCGCGAGCTTGCGAAAGCCAGCCCACGCATCCGCGTCTTCGTCGCGCCGGAGCGCTCCGAGGAGGGGCGCGAGCAACTGCTGGTCGCCGTCAGCGACGAAGCCAATTTACAGAAGCTCGACCGCTACAAGGAGATCACCGCGCGTCTTGCGGACCCGCGCCAGACTTCGGATGCGGAGGCCGAAGCTTTCATCGGTGAAGGTAAAGCGCTCTACTGGCTGTCCGGCTCGATTCACTCGCCCGAGACCGGCTCGCCAGAGATGTTGATGGAGATGGCCTACCGCCTCGCCGTCGAGGAGACGCCCTTCATTCAGGAGATTCGTCGCAACACGATAGTCCTCATCACCCCTGTGCTCGAAACGGACGGGCGCGACCGCATGGTTGATCTCTACAACTACCGCAAGGCCAACCCCGGAAAGAACTGGCCGAACCTGCTCTACTGGGGCAAGTACGTCGCCCACGACAATAACCGCGACGGGCTCGGGATGGCGCTCGCGCTGACGCGCAACCAGATGAAGACCTTTCTGGAGTATCACCCGCAGGTGCTGCACGACCTGCACGAGTCCGTTCCCTTCCTCTACACCTCTACGGGGACCGGACCGTACAACGCCTGGCTCGACCCGCTCGTCGTTGACGAGTGGCACGTGCTGGCCTATCACGAGATCGAGGAGATGACGAAGCGCGGCGTGCCGGGCGTCTGGACCCACGGCTTTTATGATGGCTGGGCGCCGAACTACATGTTCTACGTCGCCAACGGCCACAACTCCATCGGGCGCTTCTACGAGACCTTCGGCAACAACGGCGCGGACACTATGGACCGCACGGTCAACCAGCAATCGCAACGCGATTGGTTCCGCCCGAACCCGCCCTGGCCCCGTGTCAAATGGTCAATCCGCAACAACGTCAACATGCAGCAATCGGGCGTCCTGCTCGCTCTGAACTACGTCGCACGCAACCGCGAGAAGTTCCTTCAGAACTTCTACCTGAAGAGCAAGCGCTCAATCGCCAAGGCCGCCAACGAAGGCCCCGCTGCCTACGTCATCCCGGGCGACACGGCGCGCCCCGTCGAGGCTGCTGACATGGTGAACCTCCTGCGACTGATGGGCGTCGAGGTGCGCCGGGCGACGCGCGAGTTCACAGTGAAGACTCAGCGCGCGGGCGAGCGGCGCTCCCAGACAGGGGGACAGGCAGATCAGCCCAACGAGGCTGGACCGACGAGTCCGGCGGCGCAGCCCGGTCAGGGGGAGCAGCGCGACGCGGGCGGGCAGCAGGAGCAGCAGCCGCGCGCGCAGCCGTCCGCGCAAACGGTCGAACAGAAGTTTCCAGCGGGCTCTTACATCATTCGCATGGATCAGCCCTACTCGCGCATGGCCGACATGATGCTGGACACGCAGTATTACAACACGTCCGATCCGCGCCCCTACGACGACACCGGCTGGACGCTCGGCGCGATGCGTAACGTCAGGACGGTGCGCGTCACGGACAAGAGCGTGCTCGAAGTTCCAGCGGATTTGCTCGCGGAGGACGCACGCGTTAAGGGCCAGTTGACGGGGTTTGAAGGGAGCGGTGCTGTTTACGTCGTCAACCACAACACGGATAACACGCTGATGACGCTCCGCTATCGCCTGAAAGACGTGAAGATGAGCGTCGCCGAGAGCGAGTTCAAAGCGGGTGACCGGAAGTTCAACGCTGGATCGTTCATCATTCGCGGCGAGGGCAATCCGTCGGACCTGCGCGAGCGCCTGCGCGCGGCCATTGAGGAACTGGGGCTGACAGCCGTCAGTCTTGAGCAGGCCCCGGCCGTGAAAACGCACGCAGTGGGGACGCCGCGCGTCGCCATCCTGCACACGTGGCAGAACACGCAGAACGAAGGCTGGTTCCGCATCGAGTTCGACCGCCTGCGAATTCCTTACAGCTACATTTCGGACCACACGGTGCGCGACACGTCCTCCCTGCGCGACAAATACGACGTGATCATCTTCCCGCCAGTCGGCGGCACGCCGCAGTCAATCGTGGGCGGAATCCCGCGTCGCGGGGACCCGATACCATGGAAGGCTTCGGCCATCACCCCGAACATGGGCAACTCGCCCGACACGACCGACGACATGCGCGGCGGCATGGGGCTGGCAGGCGTCGCCAACCTGCAACGCTTTGTGCAGGAGGGCGGTCTCCTGATAGCTGTGCAGAACACTGTGCGTGTGCCTGTGGAGTACGGGCTGACGACGGGTGTGACCATAGAGGAGGCGCGACAGCTTCTGGCGCGCGGCTCGATCTTTAACGCTACCTTCTCGGACCGGCGCAGCCCCATCGCTTACGGCTATGAGAGCCAGCTCCCGGTCTACTTCAACCAGGCGCCGCTGTTGCGCGCGCAGACGACTGTGCCCGGTCCAGGAGGAGGTAGTGGAGGTGGCGAGGGACAGGGAGCAACCGCGGGCGCACGCCCTTCGGGCCGCGGCACGCTCGACGATCCTGATATTGTGCAAAGTATGCCGCAGGTCGGTCCGCCGCCGCAGCGCCCGCCCGCGCGCCCTGGCGAGGAGCAGCTCACGGACGAGCAGCGCCTGCAACTCGGCCCCTTCTACGTTCCCTTGCAGGAGCGCCCGCGCGTCATCATGCGGTTTGCGCGCGAGGAGCGGAACCTGCTCGTCTCCGGGATGCTGGCGGGGGCGTCGGAGCTTGCGAACCGCCCGGTGGTTGTGGACGTCCCCTCGGGGCGCGGCCACATCGTGCTCTTTGCGACCAACCCCATGTGGCGACATCAGACTCAGGGCGAGTTCTTCCTGCTCTTCAACGCCGTGCTCAACTTCGACAACCTCGGCGTGGGCCGTGAACCGGAACCGATGCGACCTCGTGAGAACGTGGCTGGCGAGGATGAACAGTAGGGAGATAGAGCGGGAGAAAAAGTAAAGAGACCCAAGCCCCGAAGAGGCGGAAGATATTAGCCCAGGGCGTCCGTCCCTGGGTTACGGTCAGGAAGAAAAACAAAAGCCCATGAAATGGGCGGCAGTATAAAGCCCAGGGCGCAAGCCCTGGGTCACTAGCCGAAAGAAATATCGAAGCCCATGCGAATGGGCGACAGCCCGTGGATTCCCGACTACAATTTAAAGGACTGTCGCCCGCTCACGCGGGCTTGCATTTCAAAACGGCGCTGTGACCCAGGGCTAACGCCCTGGGCTTTAGACGGTCGCCCCTCCGGGGCTTGAGATTTCACGCGGGCGCTTCCGGTTCTTGCTTCTTCGAGAACCGTTCGAGGACGAAGCCTGCGCCCTCCGCGCCTAGAATGATTAGGAGTATCCAGAACACGTAGCGCAGCCGAAAGAGGGCGCCGATATTTATGACCACGAAGCCGAGCGCGATCATTCCAATCACGGCCACTGAAAACAGGAACCAGACGGGAAGCCGTCGCCTCGCACGCCACAGCCCGTAGAGCGCCAGGCAATAGACACAGTAGATGACAAACGTCTCCAGCCCTGCGAGCAGCCTCCCGCCCGAACCCACCTCTTTCCCCGCGGTGACCCACATATTCGGAAACGGCGCGAAGAAACCTATGGCCGCAGCGCGTGGGAGATAGAGGAGCACGTCCCCTGCGCTGAGCAATTGCACGTTTCTATCAATATTCGAGCCGGCATTCGGGTATCTATTGATGAATTTGCGCCGCGCTCTCCACACGCTCGCCGCCGCACGTGACCAGGGGGCGCTGGAGGGTGCTTCGACGGAAGTTGCGCGCGCAGCCGCTTCCATGTCGCTCGCGGGAGGCGACTGTCGCCTGGTCGCCATCATCCTGGCAGAGGCCGCGGCAGGTCCTGCCAGACTGATTCTTGGCAGGACCTGCTGAGCGCAGATGGTGATCGCTATCAGCAAGACTATCCCGGCGAGGTTTGTGATCTGGACGCGCCGCGCCACAAACTGCCTGATGACGAACAGCACTGCTGCGAGAACCAGAATGGCGACCACTATTCCGCTCATGTTGTCTCGCGCGAGCCAGAGCACGGCGGCTATCAGGCCGCCGGCCGCTCCCGTTAATAAAGCTCCGCGCCACGAATGTGACCTCGTCAGGTAGCGCAAAAGGATGAGAATAAAGGCCAGCGTCCCCGCCAGGAAGAGCGGTTCTTTGAGAAACTGCGTCGTGTGTAGCAGGAGAGAAGGCCAGAGCGCGACGGCCGCGGCGGCGATTAGCCCCGTGCGCTGGTTGAAGAGTTCCCTTCCCAGATTGAAGACCAGAACCAGAATCGCCAGGTAGTATGCGGCGTTGAGCGGCTCGGCGCCGACAATCGTATAGCCGAGCAATGGACCGAAGAGAGCGAAGCTGATGGAGTAGAGCTTGACATGAAACGGATAGGGGATGGTGAGCCAGGCGTGGAACTCGCCCCGCGCGAGAATTTCACTTAAGTGGGCGGCGTCGGCGCGGTGCTGTGCGCCATCCAGGGCGAAAGAGACACCGATACCGTTACCGTCGAAGGTGCCTGGGAAGACCGCACGACGGCCGAGCCCGTAGATGGTGAGGGTCAACGCCAGGTGAAAAACGGCCGCAAGGATCAGCAGGCGTGCGGGGCGGAGCCAAAGCTTCGAGGCTCCATGCCACGCTCTTGAGAGAACTTCCCTGACCTTTGTCTTTGAGTCGGTTAGATGCAACGCGGGCTCGCGATTGTTTACGCCGTTGATGTCGGCGGCTGGCGGCTCGGATGAAACAGCTCGGCCGACAAAGGTTGGACGGCCAGCTCCCTGTTAACTACTGAATCCCAACCACCAGGCTAGCTCTGAAGGTTCGTCAATGCTATTTTTCCAGGCGTAATCCAGACATTCTTCTTCACTTCCGATGCGCCCGGTCTCTTCATAGCCGTAAGGCAAAGGCGCTCCCGAGAGGATAACATCGTATCTGTCTACCAAACCATAATACTGGTCGCGGCGTCTTTTAATAACTCTATGAGTTTTATCGGCGGCTTTCGAATCGCCGTTATTCGTGATGTGGACTTTGCTTTCAGCCTCGCTTTCAGCCTCTTTGAGAAGTTTGATGATCTCCTGATAACCCTGTTGCTGCGCGATCATGAGCGCGGTCCGGCCGCTCAAATCTCTCAGGCGCGGGTTTGCGCCCGCCTCCAGCAGCACCTTCAGGCTCTCCTGTGTGTTTTCGCCCGCCGCCTGCATCAGTGCCGTCTTGCCTTCGTGATCGGTAAGGTTGGCGTCCGCCCCTGCGCCCAGGAGCAGGCGCATGATTTCCGTCTCATCCATCGAGACTGCGAATCTCAGCGCCGTCCAGCCCTTGTTGTTCTCGGCGTTGGCGCGCGCCCCGCACTCAAGCAGCGCGCGCACGACTTCCGTGTGGCCTTCGATGGTGGCGATCATCAGAGGGGTCCAGCCGCGGCTGCCGGAATAATCGAGCGCCGTTCCCTGGCTGAACAGGTTCTTGACCATTTCGACATCGTTGCCGGTCGCAATCGTGAACGGCGTCCACTGATCTGTGCTTTCCGCGTTGACGTCCGCGCCGTCCGCGACGAGCAGCCTGACTCTATCCAGGGCGCCTTCCTGTGCCGCCTTAATCAGGGCGGCGTTGAGGCCGCGCAAGCGAGTCGCAGGTCCGGCCGCCGGGACAGGTCCACCCGTGCCCTGACCTGAGAAGACGGTCTTAACGCTGGCGGCGTGGTCGGAGCGCTCGCTCAAGCCGAGAACGTTGCGGGCGACGCGTTTCTCGCTGCTCAACGCTTTTCGTCTCGCGGACCGATTGGCCATTCTGTGCAGCGGGAGCTTCGAGCCGAGATAAGCGCCGAGGCAGGCGAATAAAATTGCCTTGGCGAAGATCATTCCCTTGCTCAAAAGCGCGCTGGCGCTCGACTTCACCACGACGTCTATCCAGATCAGCAGAACTATGGGCAGGCACAGCCAGCCAGCCCATTGCAAAGCTCTGCGGGGCCAGATGGAGGCGAAGAGCGCGCCGAGGAGCGCATAAGAGAGCCAGGCCGCAAGCGGCCGAACGCCCAACTGCGGCAGCATGAATGTGAGGCCGCCGCTGAAGATCGCCAGCACATAGGCGTATTGAGGAGTCTCTCTTTTACGAATCGAGTTAGAGTAAGACACGGCTGTAAATAAGCTCTAGACAGGCGACCCCAATCGCCCGCCGAAATCCATTGTCGCGCACGATATTCTCGTCTGAAGGTGAAAGTCAATGCCTATGCTTCAACCACGGGCGCGTGAGTCGCGCGTGGAGGCGCTGCTTTTAAGGGGAACCACTGGCAGGCGGCCTGACGCTGAGAGGGGCCTTGTTGCTGCTCACTCCACGCACATTGATGCTGACCTGCACTTCCCCTACGCTTCCGAGTTCGTCCGGCAATTTGACGATCACCTGCGTCAGCCATTCGAACCCAGGCACTTTCCCGACGTACTCGACCGCTAACGGGTAGACTCTGTTTTGGGAATCTTCGGCCTGAGCTGTGACGACCGGACTATTTTCGGTGGACGTCAGGTCCAGGTCAATGACGAAGAGCATGACGCGTGTGCGCTTGTCCGAGCCGTAGTCATACGGCGTCAGGACCAGGAAAGGCTCCCTCATCCAGGTTACAGAGTCGAGCGCGAGTGCCCTCCCGGTGCCTTCCTCAGTGAGAAGCTTCGGAGGCGGGGCTTCGACTTTAAAGCTCTTTACGTTTGAGCTCCCGCCGCCAGGCACGGGGTTGATGACAGCCACGTCGAAGCTGCCGGGCGCGTTGATATCTGTGTGCGTAATCAAGACCGTCAACCGGGTCTGTGAGACGAAAGCTGTCGGCCGGTCCGAACCGTTCCAGCGCACGACTGAGCCGCTGATGAAACCTGTGCCGTCAACCACCAGCGTGAAGTCCTTGCCGCCGGCCGTCGCCTGCTGTGGAGAGAGTGTCGTCAAGGTCGGTGCCGGGTTGTTGACGCTCAAAGTAGCCTCGCCAGACGTGCCGCCGCCCGGAGCCGTGTTGACGACCGTCAGGGCGAAGAAGCCCGCCGCCGACAGGTCCTCCGCCGTGAGGTGGACCGTCAGCTGAGTCGGAGAGACGAAAGTTGTCGCGCGATTCGAGTTTGCGAATCTGACCACCGAACTCGCGTTAAAGCCCGTCCCGTTGACCGTCAGCGCCAGGGGTCCGCCGCCCACAAGTGTGGGCGAAGGCGCGAGGCCGGCGATCACTGGCGTGGGGTTAGTGACGGTGAGCGTGACGGAGTTAGAGGCGGCCCCTCCCGGCGCCGGGTTGACGACAGTAATCTGGGGCGTGCCCGCCGCAGCGATGTCCGACGCGGAGATGTTAGCCGTCAGTCGCGTCTGTGAGACGAAAGTTGTCGGCCGGCCCACATTATTCCAACGCACTACCGATCCGTTAATAAAACCGGCGCCGTCCACGGTTAAAATGAAGTCGCCGCCTCCAGCCTCTGTAATAGAGGGCGTGATGCCGCTAATTAACGGCGCGACCTCGCTGATGACCACAAAACTATCCACGACCTTGCCGTTGATGTCTTTGAAATAGAAGAGCGCCTTGTTCGGCTGTCCATCAACGTTGAAAACACCGAACAGGGCTCCGGGGCTGGCGTTCGGCTGGCAGATCTGGTCCCCCTGAAGACAGGTTGAGGCGGAGATGCTCGCCCACCAATTACCTGTCAGAGATTGAGCGCGGACGCTGTGGCCCCCGAGCCCGGAGACGAAAGCGAAGCTATTACCTTTGGTCAAGGTCAAGGTGTTGGATGTGCTCGCGACAGTCTGGTTAACCATGCTACTCAGCAGGTGTGTGCGACTGTACGAGTGTTCGTGCGCGGTGGCGATAATCGCGCCGCCTTTTCTGGCCTCTTCATACACGGCCCATCCCGTTTCGTCCGTCTTGCCGCCAACCTGCATGAGACGCATGTTCTTATGCCAGCTACAAATGCTCCAGGCGGAGTTGTCCGCCGCCAGTTGGTCTCTGATGTAGATGTCGCTGCCGCCGTCATCGAAACCGCTGGTTATTCCCGGTGCGGTGACGACAAAGAAAATACCTTTATAGAAGAAGGTTGACCGCACTCCCAGTCTGCCGCTCCACTTGATGCCGAGCCGATTAAATCTGCTCTCCAAGTATTGCTGATAGCCGTTAGGTCCGTTCCAGGCTAATTCGTCGTGGTTCCCTATGGAGACGAAAAACGGGAAATTAGCCCCGAGAACACTGTTAATCTGCGCTTCCCAGGCGGCGGGATTATCCGTGTAGTCCAGGTCCCCGGAGTGCATCACAGCCTGCGCGCCTTCGGCCTTGATGAGGTTCAGCACGGCAACCGCGTTCTGCCCCAGTCCCTGGTCGCCGATGAATGCGATCTTTAGATTCGGTGGCGGCGCTTCCTGTGCGAAGAGGACCGCTGTCGTAGGCGTGAAGAAGATGATGAAGCTTCCCAACACGGCGGTCATCAGGAGTGCCCGTCTCCCGGAGCGTTTTGTCGAAGCGTACATGATTCTCAAGTGTGGTGGAACAATTACTGTCGAAACTGTGTGGCTGCCCCCTGATGATATCGGACGCGAGCCAAACGACAAGCGATGAGCGGCCTTCAAAGGCGCAGAGAGCCCAGATGGACGACAGACTACGGCGCGAAACGAGGTATTGGATTTCGCTACGATATCAAGCGGTGAGTTCAGGGCAAGATTAATCAGGGGCCGGCAAGGCAATCAGAGCGCGCCGCTTCGGATTCAACAACCATGACCGCAAGGTCAACAGCGGCCTCGCCACAGGTAAGATAGCATAAGAACGCAGGGAGCAGAATGGCGTCCTGCGGATATTTGTCCTCAAAGGACGCGAGGACGCGTTCGGCGCAGTCGGCGGCCCAGAGCGTCAGGGCTCTATGGTCCTGCGCGTCGAGCCGCCTGGTTTGCAAAACCTTCATCAACCCTTCTTAATAGATTCTCCACAGCGCCAGGCGATTTCCGTCAGGGTCATAGAATCGTAGATACTCGCCATAGTCAGGCACAACCTCCACCTCCCCTGTAGAGCTTCCCCCGAGTTCCGGGATGCGGCGGAGATACGATTCAAATTCTTCCACCAGGATGTAGAGCAGATATGAATCGCCAGGGCTGAAAGAGTCAACCCGCTGGAATCCCCCGTCAATCCCGGAAGGCGGCTCGAACCCGAGATACGTTGGGGAATATTGTTGGAACTTCCAGCCGAAGAGCTCACCGTAAAAGCGACGTGTGCGCTCGAAGTTTGTCGAGCGTAGAGTGATTTTAACGATGGCATGGATATCCATGATTTTGAGATCACCAATTCCCAACGCGAGCGGCGAACTCTCATCCGGCGCTACGGCTCTTCGATGTCGCGACCCAGCCCGGGGCCGAATTGATTGTCTGCCGGAGGATGAGGTTCAGTTGTGCCGTGTGGTGCTGGACGTGGCGCATGTTGTCCAGAAGCAGCTCCGCGTAGCTCAGCTCGCCCCATGAGAAGACGCAACGCTGACGGACCTTCTCGTCGGTCAGCGAGGCAATCGTCTCCTGACACTTCCGCCGCCCATGATCGAGATAGGCCTGCATCTCGTCTTTCGCATACACACGTTCGGGCATCAGCCCCGCCGGGTCCAGCTCGTCAAGAGTGAAAGGCGCTGGCGGGGCGAACCCCTCGACCACCCCGTCGAGGTAAAGGTCAAGGAAGAAGAGCGTGTGATAGACGACATACCAGAATTCCGGTCGCCGCGAGCGGTCGCCCCAGAGCTGGTCCGGGCAGGCGTCGAGGGCGTTTTCGAGCATGTCCAGAGCGGCCCCGAACTGCCGCCAAAGGATGGCTCTCCACGTAGCATCCACTTCAAGACTCCAGGTTATTCGCTCCGCTCTTGCTCTGACACCGAGCTATTCGACCTCTATATAGACAGCCTTGCCTTCGAATCGCTCCGTTCGCCTGTTATAGCGTATTTCGTATTTATTCAGCAGCCCGCCTCTGCCACTATAATCAACCTCATATTTCCAGTAGCCAGGGCTCTTCGGTTTTCCGCTGAACAGATAATCCGCCCAATGACTGACCTCAACCGAACGCCCTCCTTTTACTTCAACCACTAAACGAATCGGGTATTGAACCACTTTATCCTGGCGCTCGCTATATCCGATCAGAGCGGTTTGAAGCCCCATACATGCCTGCGCGTCGAAGAGAGCGAATTCCAGAGCCCTGCCGTCTCCGTTGTAATCTCTCAACCACATGATGGCAGGCTTTCCCTCGCGCCCTGTCGGGACACCCGGAACGTGGTAATAAGAGCCCGCATGGATTTGATAAGGAATATCGAACTCATCCGCCCCTTCGTTATATTCCGGCCTGATTTCAACCGTATTAATGATTCCGCGCGTCCGCGTGTTCACCAGCGAGACCCGCGTCGCGCCACTGTAATAACTCCCCCTGGTCTCCTCCGGGCAGGTGTAAGGCTCATCAGGAACGTCGCGCGGAACCTTCTTGGGGCTGAGCATCCACAGAACCAAAGCTCTGTCTGTTTTGACACGCTGAGTTTCAATGATTAGAGCGCCGGTCGGAAGCCCGTAATCCCGTCTTTGAGCCTGGGCGAAAGATGTGGCCGCTAACAGAACCATAAGGGCCAGAAGCATCTTGATTCTCATTTCACTCCTGATATCGAAAGGATGTAACCGCCCGAATCAACCCAACCCACGTGAGGGCAGGTTGAATGAGTCGTTAGAATCCTCATTGAAAACGAGCCCCCTGGGTCAAACCATGATTGGTCTCTTTGTCATAACGTATCTCTTTCTGACGCTGCTCTTCGAGGACGGCCTGTGCAGCACTGTTGATGGCCTCTCCCAACTCCTGGCACGAGGCATAGGATTCCAGCTCCTCAACTCTTCGGACGATCTCATCTCCGGCTTCTATGCCTATGTCTTTGTGACCGTCCTCATGCTTCTGTAAGGCCCGCAGATACTTTTTCCACTTATTCACAACTTCTTTATCAGCATCTGAGGATGCAGCCCATCGAGGCATAATAAATGTCACTTTGAGCTTTACGCCCAATGAGCCAAGACTATAATCGCCGCCCTGGTTCTGGCAGGTGTATGTCCAGCTCACATCCCATTTTGTGAAGGCATGATGACGCCGACCGGATTTATCCGCAGGTCCAAGTTTCCGCATTTGGGCGTTAAGCTCACCGACTGTCGCCCCATAAATTTCGTAATACGTTGTTTGGGTTGAAATCTCAGGTTTACTGGAATCCTCGTGTACTGTTAGAGCGGAGAATGAGTTATCGGAAGCTGCGACCAATAGCAATGCCGCGAGAGTTGAAATAAGAAGCCATTTAGCCGATGGCCCTATCCGCTTCGTTAAGAAAGAGCTTTTCTTTGTCGTCGCAAAAAAATTTCTCATTGAGAATCTCCTTCGCAGAATAGTTAATATCCAGAACCGCTCAGCGGTCCGACACTCGAATTCACCGGGCGCGAGCGTAAAGCATCCGACATCAGAGGGCAGAACAACGAATGGAAGCAAAGCTGCGGAACGCTCCGGCTGAATGAGTTGTCAGGCGTCTGCTGGTCTGAAAACTTGTCGCCCTGTAATCTTTGCTGACCTCAAGGCCGAGGATTCGCATAGAAGGTTTTATTAATAATCTTCCATTGTCCATCTATCTTGAGCATGGACATGTAATCGGTGAAGACAACTTTCGGGTAATCCAGGGTTATTTTCACGATGGCTGCATTTCCGGAGATGTCTATGCTGTCAATTTTTCTCTTCCTCTGTGCTTCATCGGCGGCAGGTTTCCCGCTGGCCCGCGAGATATATTCTTCAGCAGTCCACTGGGTCAGCTTGCCATCTCGAATGAAGAAGAGCTTTGCGTCTGTGTGAAATGCTTTTCGAAAATGCTCGCCATTTCCCGTCGCATGGCCTTGAAAGTAATTCTGGATAGTTTCGCGTATCGCCGCCTCTTCTGAATCCTGTGCCGCAGCTGGCGTCAAAGAAATGAAGAAAAAGACCACAAGAACGACGAGCAACCGGTTCAACTTTCGCATAAACATCTCCTTTTATAATTTTACTTGGATTATACCGAGAAGCAGTCGAGTTCCGAAGCCTAACCTCAGACTTAACCGGGCGCGGCGAATCAAATCAACTCTCGATAGACTAAACGTAGATCAAAGCCATTCAATCCGCGCTCTGGTTGAATGAGGTGTTAGGCGTCGTGGTCGGTTTGGACGATATTAGAGAACTAAAATCCGAAAACTGCTGCGATTAATTTGTAATGAAAATTATCGTTGTATTCAACGCCTAATGAAACCGTAAAATACCATTGCGAACAGTTAATAGCTTCCTGCTGATTTTCATAGTACCTTGCTTGGAAGTTTCCGTCGGTTACAGGCAAATCGTACTTGACTCTTCCTAATAGGAAGTTCGCACGTAATTTGGCGGACTGTGCGTCCCATCTGAATATAACAGACGTAGGTTTGATTAAAACAAGCGAAGTTGTTATATGACCGATGGCATCAATATGAACTGCCTTCCCTCGGTTTCCAAACAATTGAGTTAATCCAGTATGCCTAAACCGATCCAACGTTTCACTTGACCGCTCCACCTGACCAATAACTTCAAGACTTCTTTCGTCAAAGAAAACATTTTCAGATTGGTATCCTTGTGGGCATTCTGAAATCACATCAAGATTCACAACATCAAGTAATTTAACTTTGCCCACGATTCCTACTGAAACCGCCCCACTTGCTCTTTTTGACACCGGTCTGATCCATTTTGGTTGTGAATTACGCTGTATGATGGAATAGTTAGTTCCATCAAAATCAGTTATTTCAACACCGGCTATACACCTCTCCCCTAATTTCCGAGAATTAGCCAAGCATACGAACGTTCGCCTCATATTACTTTAAATGGATAATTTCGAGCCCAGGACATTTATCTTTTATGTATTCGGCGAGCAATCTTCTATGACATTTTTCTGGCAGATGTTCACTACACAATAAGCACGCCTGATTTAAGTCTTCAATCGTGACCTGATTCTCTACCTTTCTAGATTCAAGTAGTTTTCGATATTCGGCTGCATACTCATCCCATGAAATCTGTTTTTTTCGATAACTCTCCAACAGTTCCTTAGTTGGGGCGAAATTCAGTTCATGACAATAATCAATGCCACCTATTGCTCTAGCGAAAAATTCCAAATCCTTACCTTTTGCAAACCCAGACAATTGAGAAACGTTATTTATTCTTGTGTCTATGATTTTCCTAACATTATGCATCTGCAATAATTCAAAAAAGTCACGGGCGGACTTGTTAGTAAATCCAATCGTGTATAACCTTCGTGATTCGCAATTATTAGGACGAGAGCTCTCGACTTGCAAATGTCCATTATCAGGTTCAGTCGAAAACGGTAGCAAGCCTTCAGACTTAGCTATGCTTCGGGGGACATTCTTAGTCTCGGATTTGACTTGATTGGGAATGAATCCGATATCTTTATTCCTGAGTTTATACGCTAAATCGATTAGCGATGTGGCGGATATATTACCATTCCCAAACAGAGATTCGTCACTTATTTTTTGTGAGTATTTATCTAACAATCTCTGTTCCAGCTCACTATTGTTTATAACACTTCCGTGCTTCAGTATATGGTTTACTAAGAACCCTTCCTTTACAAGCTGATACGAAATCATACTAAATCTATGGCAGTCTAAAGGATTTGCTTCTGAACACATAAGGGAAACTTTATGGCCCTGTTCTAAACAATAATGTAATTTATCTACTCCTTCTCTGAAACTAACTGTTTGTCTAACCTTTTCAAAATCAACTCTACCAGATTCATCTAGGAGTTTAGGGTCTTTCTGTCTTGCTCCAAAAGCTTTAGGGAAATGAAGGTAAACTATATTGTTTTTCTCAAGGTGTTGCCGTAAATCTTCTTTGTTGAAATGGGGTACGCGAGCGCTGAAGGGTATACTTCTAACGTCAACAATACAACTTATAGAGTTTTTAACTAAGAGTTTTAGGAAATCATCTAATTCATGCGTCGAATGTCCGATTGTATAAATAATCTTATTATGCATCAGTTTTTTGCTATTGTTTCATAGACTTAGATCACAATTATTGTATAAGACTTGCTCCTACTTTTTCAAATTTCGCAATCCAGCAAATATGAAGACGCCTAACTACAATTAGGCCGCTGATGGCGATAATTATCGTTTAGAGGTGGCTTTTACCGCCAGGAGCAGCCCTCACATTTATGGACCCGGCTGTATCGCGCTTAGGGCTTCTTCTTCTGCTCCGCAATGTATTTCTCTAATTTTCCACGGTCAGGATAGTCCGGCTTCTTCTTGAGGAACTGTTCGTATTCGAGGGCCGCCTCGCTCTTCAGGCCGGCGGCGTTGTAGAGGGTGGCCAGGCGCAGGTGCGCGTCTGCCTGTCCGAGCCGGGCCGCCTCGTTCAGATAAGGCACGGCCTTCGATCCCTTCCTGAGCTGCAAATAGACTTCGCCGAGCAGGAAATGAGCATCCGCCGAGTCGCTTCGCAATTCTATGACCTGCGTGAGCGGGGCAATGGCATCTTCGAACTTCTTTTGCACGATGAGCACCCGCCCGAGGTGTAGTAAAGCCATTGTGAACGTTGGCCTCTCGCCGAGCGCGCGCCGGTAAGCCTTTTCGGCGTCGCCGGTCTTGTCCTGCAGGAAATAGACTGTCCCGAGCTCGGTCCACGCCTGAAAGTCCTTGGGGTCCGCGGCGAGGAGCTGTTGCAGCAAGGCAGTGGCGTCGCCGTACTTTTTCTTAACCGTGGCGGACTGCGCCTTAGTAAAAAGCGACTGGTTATCTGCGGCGCGCTGGTAGAGGTCATCTACGGAGACGGCCTGAGCCTTTGCTTTTGGTCCCGCACTGTCTGAGCGCCATTCAAATTCCAGGTCCTGACGGTATTCCCCGTCAATCGAGGTGCCGATGATGACGCGCATGCGCGCGATCTCGTTATTGTTCACCTCGACGCCGAGGTCGTACTCGCCGCTGCGCAGGCCGTTGAAGCGATAGCGGCCCCCGGACGGGACGCTCTGCCGCCCGACAACGGTTCCCCCCAGACTGTAGAGAATCACATTAAAGCTTGAGGGAAGCGGTCCCTGAACTTTGCTTTCATCAACTTTCAGGTCCCCGAAGAGCGTGTACCGACCCTGCGCCAGGGCAACATGCGTTGACGCCAGAAGCGTGGCGAGCAACAACACAAGGCAACTCATCTGAAGCCGATGTGTCGTGAAAGCGAAGAAGCGGCAAGCGCTGTATCTGGCAGGAATGCGCTGGCGAACGATGGGGGATTTAATCATCTCCGATTCTCCTTAGGGGTCTGGGGCCGTCATTGTATTCCACGCTCGGTTGAGAACGAAAGCATAACGAGTTAATTTCCGTCCGCCCTCAAATCCCGTCTGGCTGAAACGGAAACTGCGCCTGCCGCAAAGATAATCATGAAAGAGATGCTATCGCGGGTGTGGGTTGAATGAATTGTTAGGCAATGGTGAATGTATAGCTCCTGCGCATTCGCCGAGTTACTGGCACAATAAAACCAACGATTCTGCCTTCCACAATAGAGCCTGGTCACGACCGCCTCGGTCTTGCCCTCAACCTTTCAAGGAGATGCATAGCCCCAACAGCCGCCAAGATTACCACCATCGGCATCATCGGCAAGCTGTACCTGGGTTCAATCCACAAAGGCAGATGAATGATTAATATGAAGGCTGGGAATAGCGTGAGATGGCTGAGCGAGACGAATCGCGCCCTCTCAATAAAAACACCAAATACCGCTAACGCAATAATAATAAAATTACAAAGGTGAAAAAGTATTCCCTTGACAATCAACAGGAACGGTTCGTTCTGGTAAATAACACTATCATCCATGAACAGCCTCGGGTATTGCTGGGCCCGCACGACAAGCCAGTGTAGCGGATCATTTGCAATGCGACCGAGGGCTAAGCGCATTCGCAGGCGCTCTCTTTCCATCCCATTCAATCCTTCACCCGTCGATACGAGCGGGTGTTCATCTTGATCGGCCGTCCATTCGCGGCCGTTCCAGATCTGCCCCCAGAGCGTTTTTGTCTCGAAAGTGCCAAAAAGTAAGTTTTGTCCAAAGCCGGATTCCTGGACGGGAATAAACCGCCCGAGAGCGCTCGCATTACGCATCACCCAAATAGAGGATACGGCTATGGCGATGATACTGATCACAATATATGTGCGCCACTGTTTACGCCATTTAGGTAACAGAGGAATCAGGAAGAGCGCGAGAAGAAAGGGCAATATTGTCGTGCGTGTGAGCGCGGCCATGCCGAATGCGATGCCCGCCGGGACTGATCGTTGACGGCCCCAGAGGAAGACGCCGAGTGTGATGAGAAATGTGAACAATGTTTCGGTCAAGATAAAGGCCGTGTACAGGCAAGTCATCCGCGCGAAAACCATTCCGACCCCGGCAAGTATCGCTGTAGTACGGCTGAACTGGCCACGTGCGATTAAATAGACGAGCGCGACCGTAGCCGCGCCGAGCACAGCTTGTAACACCAGTATGGCAGTTATCGGGGCAGCGTCTCCCCACCACAGCGCGGCGATTAAACTCGGGTAAAGCGGAGGACGTTGGGCGCCTGGCAGCAAAGTTTCTGCCCCCTCATTCAGGCCGAAAACATGATGAAAAGCGAGATTCTTTGCAAGCCCCAAGTAAATACGGCTATCGTTTGACAGCAAGCCCCCTGAGAGCCTCCAGATACATAGGAGCCGCACCACTAGCGCAATGATTGCTAGCGCCAAAGCATCTCGTTTTGTCGTAGCCAAAGTTATTTGCCCCTTCAACCTTAGTTCTCGCAGTTAGCTTGCCATTAGAACTTTATTGAAATGAGTCTAGCGCCTGAATTAAACGGCGGCGGCCCTGGACCGTAGCAACTCTGCGATCAATCGGCCATCGAGCCCTTCCGGCGGGGTGAGCCCGAGGAGCGCGAGTACGGTCGGAGCGATGTCTATATCGCGAACTCCCCTGATCGGCGCTCCCTCGGCGATACCTGGCCCCCATGCGTAGATAACCCCTTGCGTCGAGTGCGCTGGCCGTCTGCCGCGGTCGCGGTTATTGATGCGCCCGAGCCTTGATGATTCGACGGCGTCAATCGGCCGGTCGTTCTTCCAGAGCACCATGAGGTCCGGCAACTCTTCAGAGGCGCGTCCGTGATAGACGTCCTGCGCGCGGACGAGCTTGTAGACGGCAGTCTCGTCCGTTCCTACAATTCGAAGCTCTCTGACCGCCGATTCGATCTGATCGAGGAGCATCGAACGCTCCTGGCCGGGGGCGACTATGCCCAGGGGCTCGCGGCCACGCTGGTTGACACGAAGATAGCCGTCGTACGCCCAGGGAAGCGCGAAGGCGCGCGTCTTGCTCCAGTCGAGCGAGGAACGGAACCGAGCGCCAGTGCGGCGGGCGGCGAGCGCCGGCAGCCGATGCAGGAGAGCGGCCCTGAGCCGCTCCGGGAGAAGCCGCCAGAGACGCGGCGACCTTTTCCTTCCGCTCGGAACGGTAAGACCCATTCGCAAGAGCACTTCTTCCAGTAGCTGGGAGCCTCCATAGGTCACGCGGATGCCGCCGAGGCAGACAATGAGGACCGTCGTCTCAGCGGGGAGGCGCTCAAGGATTCTGCCCACCGAGGCGTCAATTGTTTCGTAGACGAGACCGAGCGGCGACTCACCGAGCGCGGCCACGACCGCTGGATCGTGCCAGGTGTGTCCCGGCGCATCCAGATTGAGGAACTGATGACCTCCTGTGTGCGCCTCAGAGAACGCTGTGACGAGCAGATCAGGCGGGTCCTGGTCGAGCAAATCCATGATGATTTTTTCGCGGAGGCGCACGCCCTCGCAGAGCTGCGCCCGCACGGTCTTCAGACCACGAACGGTCTTTAAAGACTGATCATCGTTCGTACACGGATGTGGCCCGTAGCGGTCCATGATAGTCCTGGCGAGCGCGGGCGGAAATGACCCTGCTGGCCGGACCGGCGGGTGCGAGCCCCACTCCAGAAAGCGTAGGCCCTCAAGCGGGGCGTCCTCTGGCGGTGGCGCGCAGTGTGGCACATCAACGACGCAGGAGCGTAGGCCCGCAAGGGTCGCCGTCTCCCAGAACGGCCCAGGCACCCGCAGGTCCGCTCCTTCCACAAGCTCAAGCGTTCCGCTCCTGAGCGGACGAAAGGCGTGGATTCCGTGATTCTCAACCGCGACGCCACTGGCGAAACAAGGCCAGGTAGAGGTCAGGAAAATGTCCCCCTGGCTGCGCACGTTGACCTCGCGCGCCTTGTGAATCGCCTTCGTGAGGACCGGAAGCGCACCTGCGGCGACGTGGCGAGAAATAGTCTCGACGTCCGTCCCATCAATGGCAATCACCACGACGCGCGGTCCACGGCTCATTTGCAGCAAATCCTCATCCGTTAACGTCCAGGTCTAACCTGTGCCCGCCTCGAAATCACAGTCACTCTTTCTCTACATTATCCTTGTTGCAAATAAACATGCCGACGCTCATATTCGGCCCTTAAACAGAAAGTCAAACTGATTAAATCAGCGCCCCTCTCGATTTCAGGCGCAGGATTGCGCTTTCCGTCTTCTCCGCCAGCTTGCCGACGCTCCAGTTTTCTCTCACGCGCGAACGCGCTTTGGCTCCGAGCTCTTCCATTCCCTGTCTCAGGCAGGAGATCAGACCTTCGGCCAGGGCTTCAGGGTCTTCTGGCTCAACGATGACTCCAGTATCTCCCACGATCAGCGCCGAGTCCCCGACATCGGTCACGACACAGGGGAGCCCGCAAGCCATCGCTTCCCCGATCACATTGGGGAAGCCTTCACCGCTTGAAGAAGAAGAACAGAGCAAATCGAGCGCGCTGTAGACCGCAGACATGTCCGCCCGCTCTCCGGCCCAGATTATCTTGCCGGATTCTTCAAGCACCTTGGCCAGCTCGGGCAGCTCACTCTCGTCACCTCTTTTGAGGTCGCCGACACAAACAAAGCGCACGTCGCTTCTGACGTCGCAAACGATGGCCGCGGCCTTCAGGAAAGTGGGAAGATCTTTCATCGGGTCTGCTCGCCCGATGAGACCGATCAAGATGGCATTTTCTTCACAGACTCCCCATTCAGCTCGTAACCTCTCGCGATCAGTCACGTCAGATTTAAACATATCCGTATCTATCCCGTTATGAATTACCAAACTTTTTTCATGCGGGAATCCTTGTGCGACGTGGAATGCCTGCCCTGCAAAAGAGTTAAAGATGATGAGGTCGGCGAAACGAGAGAAGAAGCATTGCAACCGGTAATTGAGACGGATAAAGCGATCATAATGGCCCAGATTCATGCGAGAGGCTCGTACTCCCCAGATGATCCGCGTTACCGGAAGGAACGGTTTCAAGAAGACGGTCATGAGATTTGGTTCGACCAAATAGCCATGCAAGATATCAGGCCGTAAGCGCCTCAGATGCCTGACAAGGCGCGTGTAGAATCGCAGCACATCCCACCGCCCTGCTTTCTTCAAAGAGATAACATGGACGCCAGTCGCCTCCAGCTCGTCCATCAATTCGCCGCCAGGGTAAAAGCACAGGACTGTGATATCAAAACGCTTCTTATCGAGAGCCTTGATAAGTGTGATTAAGCCTCTTTCGGCGCCGCCGCGATTAAGTGAGCGTATAAGGAAAGCTATTCTGGTCATTGCTTGACGGAAATAGATTGAGTGTTCCCGAATCCGGCCAAAGAGTTGGATCAGGCCCGCGAGTTCCAACAATTGGTCATGGCGCGCGGGAGATAATAAATGATGGCGGCCGCATTCTTATACCGAAATGCAATCAAAAGAGAGGAAGAGATTATCCACGAAATCACACGAAACGACACGAAACAACAAGCACTTTTGTGTTGTTTCGTGTGATTTCGTGGATCGTATCACCTCTTTTCTTATTGCATCTTGGTATTAAATCCGTTCAGGAACCTTTGATGGTTAATTCGGACAATGGAGATTCATTTCCTAATCTGTCAACGCTCGTCACAGCAATCTTCTCGACTTGCCTGCTGGCCGAGAGCGAAATTGATTTTTGCGTCGCGGGCAAAACCGAATAGCTCCAGCCGCTTTTGTCTTTGGCGTAAACGACGAACCAGAACGCTTTTCTCGTCCCCTGTTCCTTCCAAACGGCGTGGACAAAATTCTCGTCGCGCGTGATCTTAAGTTTCGGGGCGAGAATTCCAGGTGTTTTAATCCAAACCGAGCCCGGAATCAGCGCGTCTTTTGCATAAGCCTTTTCGCGTAACAGTTTTTGGATCCCGCCCAGGTCGTTTCGCAGAGACTTGAAACTGAAATGAATAGCGCCGAGCGTCAGCGTCGAAAGTTTTGTTAACTTTATCTGATTGACGATCTCTTCGGCGGTGAAATTCGCATTCGAGCCGATGCGGTAAGACGCGATTCCTGCCCAGAGGTGACGCTTTTTCCTGTTCTCGGATTTCCACCAGTCAAACAGAACAGGAAATGATTGACCTTTACGCGCTGTTTCCCAGTAAAGCTGCGGCGCCAGATAGTCAACGGTTCCGTCCTGCAACCATTTTCTAGCGTCTGCATACAGCTTGTCGTAGGCGTTAAATCCCGCGATTCCCAGTTCGGGATTCGGTTGCCAGATGCCGAAGGGGGAAATCCCGTATAAAATTTCCGGCTTGATCTGTTTGATTTCGCGCCCCACTTTTTCTATGAAATCGTTGACGTTACTTCTGCGCCAATCGCCGCGTGAAAGTTTCCCGCCCGACTCGACATACTTCTGCCAGTTGGCTTCGTCCGGGAATTCGATCTCCGCGCCGCTCGTATCCTTTTCCGGATAAGGGTAAAAGTAGTCGTCAAAGTGAACACCGTCTATGTCGTATCTTCTGACGACGTCCGCAACTACACTCAGACTATAATTCTGAACTTCAGGGTCGCTCGGGTCGAGCCACAGATGTTTGCCGTATTTTCTGACCAGCTCTGGACGGCGTTTCGAAATATGGTTTTCCGAGACGGTTTTCGCCGCCGGATGCAGCGCGCGGTACGGATTGAACCAGGCGTGAACCAGTATTCCACGTTTGTGGGCTTCCGTGACTAAAAATTCGAGCGGGTCAAACGGTTGCGCTTTGCCCATTTCGCCCGTCAGAAACTCCGACCACGGCTCGATTGTTGATTTGTAAAGCGCATCGCACTGCGGGCGAACCTGAAAAATTACGGCATTTAATTTTAAGGATTGGGCGAGCTCCAAATTTCGCAGAAGCTCCGCTTTTTGCTGCTCTATTGAAAGGTCTTTTTTCGTCGGGAAATCAATGTTGTCAACAGTCGCTACCCAGACTGCGCGAAACTCGCGCTCAGGTTTCGGCAAAGACTGGCCCGGCGCTGCGATAGTTAGAAAGAGCAAAAGAGATACTGTGAACAATGGCTTTAACATTTCCTTCTCCTTTGATGCGTCGGGCCGCATCGGTCACTGCCGTCTAAATTATAGTCAGGGATTTATACACACTTTTAGAAAAACTTGACAAAGGGTTTTACTTTATAGTTTCTATCACTCAGTTCAGCACGTAAACCTCTCCGAGGGACATCCGATGAAACACTTTTGGATTTCGGTCCTGGCGCTGTTGTGCGTAACTACGCACGCAAATTCACAGGAGCGCCCGCAGGCGTTTACAGGCGCAACGATTATTCCAATCGCAGGCCCGGCGATCATGGACGGCGTCCTCGTGGTGCATCGTGGAAAGATCGTTGCGGTGGGTCCGCGCGCTTCCGTGCGCATCCCTGCTGACGCTCAGACCACGAACGCGACAGGCAAAGTCATCATGCCCGGCCTGGTAGATTCGCACAGTCACATCGGCGGCGGCAGCGGCGCGGACGGCAGCGCGCCGATCCAGCCGGACGTGCGCTTGCTCGACGCGATTGACGTCCGCCATTCAAGCATCCAGCGCGCGCAGGCCGGCGGTATCACGACTGCCAACGTCATGCCCGGTTCCGGCCACCTGCTGAGCGGGCAGACGCTCTATTTAAAAGTTCGCGACGGGCGCACCGTTGACGATCTGCTGATTCGCGATGCGCAAGGGCAGATGCTTTACGGGATCAAGATGGCGAATGGCACGAACTCACTCAGGTCCGGCGCAGCGGCCGGGCCGTTTTCGGGAACGCGTGGCAAAAGCGCGGCGCTCGTGCGCGAGCAGTTCGTTCGCGCGCAGGAGTATCGAGAGAAAGTGCGTCGCGCCGGAAACGACAAATCCAAGTTCCCCCCGCGCGACCTGGCTCTCGAACAACTGGTCGCCGTCCTGGACCGCAAACTGATCGTGCACCACCACACGCATCGCCACGACGATATTATGACAGTGCTGCGCCTGCAAAAGGAATTCGGCTTCCGCGTTGTGCTGCATCACGTCTCCGAAGGCTACAAGATTGCCGACGAGATAGCCCGAGCCGGAGTCGGCTCGTCAATCATCATCCTCGATAGCCCCGGCGGGAAACTTGAGACTAAAGATTATTCTCCAGTCACCGGAGCAGCGCTCGATAGAGCCGGCGCGCTTTTCGGATTTCACACGGACGACTACATCACAGATTCGCGTCTTTTCCTGCGCTCGGCGGCGCTCGCCGTTCGCAATGGCCTGTCGCGCGACCGTGCTCTCTATGCGATGACAATGGCAAACGCACGCCTGCTCGATTTGCAGGACCGCGTCGGCACGCTCGAAGCAGGCAAGGACGCAGACTTCATCATCCTCTCGGGTGATCCCCTGAGCGTTTACACGCACGTCTTAGAGACCTATGTTGAAGGCGTGCGTGTCTTCGACCTCGCGGACCCGAAAGACAAACTGTACGCGACGGGCGGGTACGGCGCTGGACGCGACGAAGCGGTCCACTTTGGCTGCTATGGCTACATGGAGGGCAATTAAAGATGGCCGGACACATCGCACGCTTAGTCCTGCTCGCAGCCCTCCTCCTCAATGCAACGGTTACGTCGGCACAGACACCAGGGAGGCGCAATCAAGAGCCGGCACGAAGGCCGTCACCCTCGCCCATCGCCGTGCGCGGTGAAACAGTGTACACGATGGCGGGTCAGCCGATACGCGACGGCGTGGTGCTCATTCGTGATGGCAAGATCGAGCGCGTCGGCGCAGCGCGCGACGTGCGCATCCCTTCCGGGTATCGCACCGTAACGGCGCGCGTCGTGACGCCCGGTTTGATTGACGCGCACACAGTCGTTGGTCTCGCAGGCTATCTCAATCAGCCGCACGATCAGGATCAGGTGGAGCGCTCCGCAGCCATGCAGCCTGAACTGCATGCTCTGGATGCCTACAATGCGCGCGAGGAACTTGTCACGTGGCTGCGCCAGCACGGCGTCACAACCATTCACACCGGGCATGGTCCCGGCGCGCTCATTTCCGGCGGAACGATGATCGCAAAGACGACTGGCGACACAGCAGACCAAGCCGTGATAGTCGCAGACGCTATGATCGCCGTCACGCTCGGGCCTGACGCCTTCGCCGCATCGGGACGCGCGCCCGGCACGCGCGCCAAAGAGATAGCGCTCCTGCGCCAGGAGTTGATACGCGCGCAGGAGCTGGTCGCCAAAGGCGCACGCCCGTCCGCCACGCCTGCGCCGAATACCGCTGGCGGCACAGACCCTGCGACCACCCAGCCGCCGCCTAACGAACAGGTCGGCGCGCGCGGCACTACTGATACGACCGTCCCTGTCGGCAGACCCGCCGAGACAGGGGCGGCTGGCGCGCAGGCCGGCACACAGGCTGGCGGTAAGGAGGACGCGCGCGATCTGCGCCGCGAGGCGATGGCGCGCGTCATCAGGCGTGAGACACCGCTGTTAATTACAGCTCACCGCGCGCAGGACATCCTGTCGGCCCTGCGCCTCGCACAGGAATTCAATATCCGAATCGTGCTCGACGGTGCCGCGGAGAGTTATCTCGTAACAGAGGAGATCAAACGCGCCGGAGTGCCCGTCATCGTCCACCCGACGATGTATCGTGCGACTGGTGAGACCGAAAATCTCAGCATGGAGACGGCAGCGACATTACGCCGCGCGGGAATCCTGACCGCGCTCCAATCCGGCTTTGAAAGCTACGTCCCGAAGACGCGCGTCGTCCTCTTTGAAGCGGCGCTTGCGGCGGCCAACGGCTTGCAGCCGCAGGAGGCGCTGGCGTTGATTACGATTGACGCTGCGCGACTGCTCGGAATCAGTAACCGCGTCGGCTCCCTTGAGGCGGGTAAGGACGCAGACCTCGCCCTCTTTGATGGGGACCCGTTTGAATATACGACGCGCGTCAGGGGCGTTATCATTAATGGTCAGTTCGTGAGTGAAGAGGCTCATTAAGCTATCGAGTGCACGAAGGAGGCCAGGTCACAACAACTTAGGCTGGAAGAAGCCTTCATATGTGGAAGTGAATTCCCCGTCAAAGGGCTTGCCCGCTGGTAAAGATCGTCATAAAGTAGCCAGCATCGCCAAACCGTATGCTGGCTGACCATTGCAAATGACTTGAAGTGTTTACGTTTCCGACGCCGGGACGGCCAGGCATTAAAGCCAGCGGAGAAGGTGACGAAGAAGGGCAAGCGGTGAAGCGGGACAGTGAACTTAGCACCCAGGTCGTCTGTGCTTTTCTAAAAGGAGAACTCTATGAATAACAAGTTACGGCAATATGTAAGGCGCATCATGCTGGAAAAAGGTCTCACCGTCATGGCGGTCGCTGAAGGCAGCGATGGGCAGCTGACCACTGATCTCCTCGACGACATAAGACAGGCTAGGGCTGCAAATCTATCCAGCAGTGAAGTGGAAGGATTAGCGAAGGGGCTGGGGCAGCCAGTTGATGAGGTGCGTGCGGCGATTACCGAGTAGACTTAATCCAAGTTGCTAGTGCTCTGTCATGAAAGTTTTTGGCTTTAATTAATTGCCACTAGCTTCAGCTAGTGGACATCAGTTGACAGGAAACTGTTCGGCTTTAGCCGAAAGCTTTCGGCTCAAGCCGGAATCTTTTCTGTTGCCTTATCCTCCAGCTAAAGCTGGAGGCAATTCAAAGAACTTTCATTACACAACACTAGTGGCAATTGATTAAAGCCAAAAACTTTCATTACACAGCACTAGCAACTTGGATTACTTAAATACAATGATTACCTCCGCAAGGGAATGCGCCGTGGCGGACGAAGTTTGTCGGGATTCTGTTCCATGTAACCGCATAAGAAGTAGTAGCCACCACAGAGATTTCTGTGACTTAAAAAAAACCTTGCAACGTAATGGCTAATGGTATATAAGCATGGCATCGAACTACCTGGGTTGCTGCGATAGTGGCTGCCTTCTCATTATCTGATTTATTTTCTTCTCAAGATTTTTCTGCTTAGGACAAAGTTATGATTGGTAATGTAATTTGCCAAGATAAAGTTGATTCAGGTTTTTTGCCTGGAGAGGGGCAAGAACTGTCTCACCAGAATCGTGAATTCCTGTGGCGTCTCTTCGTGGAAATCGGTAAGTGCTGGAAGAACGTCAAATGGGATTCTTCCAATTTGAAAAGCTCATGGATTGACCTTATCAAGGCCAAAACTGAATTCGCGCCCAGTTATACAGGGGAATATATCAACGCGACTTATGTTGTCCAAGAGTTGATTGATATGTATGGTGAAAAGGATGCTTTCCACAAGCTGTTTCTCGATAACGGTATTCCGTCCGGCCCGCCGACAACACGCCTTGCCCACGCCAAAAAGTATGTCATCGATGAGTTTATAAAAATGCAGGTTCTGGCAAGCGGCTTCAAACATTTTGGCGGCCCGAATTCCAATTACCACGGGTATGTTAAAGGCTCCAGATATACCCTCATGCCCGAGGTTAGAGAGTTTATAGAGTCGATAGAAGAATCTAAATAGAAGATCTCAAGTATGAAGACTAAATACGACTACATCATCGTCGGCTCGGGGGTCGCCGGGACAACTATCTCTAAAGGCCTTTTAGAGCATGACCGAAACATTTCTATTTTGATGCTTGAGGCAGGCCCGGTAGTTGAGGCCAAAACCCGCCGGGGCTGGTGGGATTATAT
>Ga0268243_1000044_pt1 | contig 57128 bp, 39 predicted proteins | sample BulsoiMagMametaG_FD_200254 | JGI IMG/M metagenome (GOLD analysis project Ga0268243, IMG submission 200254) | Bulk soil microbial communities from Mexico - Magueyal (Ma) metaG (v2) (version 2) | ecosystem: Environmental > Terrestrial > Soil > Agricultural land | place: Mexico: Magueyal...
ATCAGGTCCTGATGAACCTTTCCGTCAACGCCCGCGACGCCATGCCGCATGGGGGCAAACTCACGATCAAGACGTCTAACATCTACGTGGACGAGGAATATGCTCTGCGTCACGTCTCCGTGCAGCCCGGAAACTACGTGCTGCTCTCGATCTCGGACACGGGCTGCGGAATGGATGCGGAGACGCAGGAGCGCATCTTCGAGCCGTTCTTCACGACCAAGGAGCTGGGCAAGGGCACAGGTCTCGGGCTCTCGACCGTGTACGGCATCGTCAAGCAGAGTGGCGGCAACATCTGGGTTTACTCCGAGGTGGGCAAGGGAACTACTTTCAAAGTCTATCTCCCCAGATTCGACGAGGCCCCGGAGCATCACGACGAGCGGCTTCCGGTCGAAAAATCTTTAGCCGGGACGGAGACCATTCTCCTGGTCGAGGATGAAGAGATGGTGCGCGACATAGCCTCTCAGGCGCTGGAGCAGAGCGGCTACCGTGTGCTCGTCGCCAGCGATACGCTCCACGCGCTGGAGCTTTGCAGGGAACACGCGGAGCGGATAGACCTGATGCTGACGGATGTGGTGATGCCGCAGATGAGCGGGCGCGTGCTGGCCGAGCGCGTCGCGCCGCTCCGGCCAGAGATGCGCGTGCTCTACATGTCCGGCTACACGGACGACCACATCGTTCATCACGGCGTGCTCGAAGAGGGGATGAATTTTATCGAGAAGCCTTTTACGGCAGATCAGCTGGCGCGCAAGGTGAGGGAAGTTTTGAACACACAGGTCGTCGCAGGCTGAGAAAAACCGGGAGCCAGCCGCTCTGCGAACTAAAGGGCGTACCATTTATGGTGGCCGCCCTGCTCAGAGCGTGAAATACCTTCCTGTTCTGGCGCAATAGTCCTTATAGGCTTGTCCGTAGAGGTCCGTTAAAAATTTCTCTTCCCGAAGTATCTGATAATGCAGATGAGCGATGGCGAGCAGGGCGAAAATCAGGAAGATTAAAGTTCCGTTGATGAGAAAGATTCCGACGAACCAGAGATTCAGGAAGAGATAGATGGGATTGCGCGAGACGGCGAACATCCCTGTCGTCACAAGCTCGCCGGGCGTGTTCACGTCGAAGCCGACGCGCCATGAATTTCCGAAAGAGATAAAAGCATAGATCAGAATAACGAGGCCAAAGGTCACCAGGAGCACGCCGATAATTCTTGCGGCTGTGGAATCAATCAACTGTCTATCCAGTGGCGAGGGGAAAATGTGAAAGCTGCTGTGAAGTGCGTATAAAAGCAGTTCACTCATCCAGACCGCCAGCCCTGCAAAAGCATATAGCTCAAAAACGAGCTGAAACCCTCTCTTCCCGCGACCAATAGCGATAGGGTTGATGCGCTCCTTAAAGCGTAAGGACAGCGCTCTGGTCCCAATCACGAAAAGGAAGAGCACTAAACTGGTAAGCTGAAAGTAATCGAAGAAACTCCTCATCGCTTTCACATCGCGCGAGCAACATCAGGCCGAATTAACCGACGCGCGCGAGCCGCCGAAACCACCCAAGTTCTCGATGAAAGGTTTTTTAATTGTGCATCCGGTTGAATGAAATGTTAGGCGGAAGTTGGTATCGCTACAGCGCAACTTTTAGAGATAAATGTTCTCGGCTCTTTGTATAATATCAGCATGGAAACAACAAGCCTAGCCTGTCCTAGGTGTAAAAGACATATCCATCTCGAAGATAACGCTGAGAGCGTTACAGCAGAATATCTACGCTGTCCTAATTGTGATATAGAATTTCACCGCCATGAATTTGAGAAACAGATACAGCGCGAAGGACAAAAGAAAGCAATCAATTCTAGGTGGCAACAACTTCTATCCGACACCCCCTCTGACAGGACAACCCAACAAAATGTAACCATGTCTTTTAGTGAATGGGTCAAATGGAAATTCGGTCATCGTAAGACGGAGGCAACTTTACTCCTACGCTTCAGTATTCATCAAGTACTAGCCCAATGTTGCGAGCTTTACAAGCTATATCCTGCGATCCCGCGCCAACTTCGCAACGAACATGATTTGAGAAAATTCTTAACCGATCCTGAACATCTGTTCATAATTGGCTCCGTGGCCGAAGGAATGCGTAGCGCAAATTATTTAGCTGAAGAATTTTTTCGTAAAGGTCTATTAACTCGTGGAGATATTAGACAAATTATTGATATGGAACTTCCCCATAGCAACTGGGCTGGACTCGCGGTTACTTACAGTGTTCATAAACCAGAAATTCGCGGATTGCTTTTAGCTTTTATGATGCTCAAGGCTCACGGATTGGAGATACCTAAATTATTCCAACAAATTCAATCTTGGTTTCTTGAAGATGGATGGGATGAGCATGGACTTGCAATTCAGAATAGTTCCGCCACCACAGCCCCAGATTCTACCGCCTAACTACAGTTTGACCGCTAATAGCGGTCAAAGTCATTTTGGGCGACTTATAAAAGAAATGGGTTCTGAAACTTTTGGTTTTTCAGAACCCATTTCGTTAATTAAGGTGGCTGCCGGGCAAGGACTCAACGCCTTGCCCTTCTGCAGTCAATGCAGTATGGATCTAAGCCGTTCCAGTTCGTCTTTTGTATGTAAAAGCTTTTCGCTGGAAGAAAATCCTGATGACCACTGCACCAGGCGGTTCCCGGCGGCCCGATCTTTCTATTACTTTCTCCACCCAGACGATGCATCCTGGTCCTATCTGCATCTTCTATATTGCACTTGAGGTGGGAAAAGGCGATGTTCTCCATATCCCAGAAGAATTCTACGCTGACGTGTAGCCACTTCTTCTTATGCTCAACAGAGAACTCTTCCAAAGTCTCGATCTTATACTTGCAATGGTAGCAGACATCTAACCTTAACTGCTTCGCCAAGTGAAAGATTATCATCTTCCGCAGGCGATTGTTCGCAGTGCCATGAGGCATGCCCAGGAACTCAGACTTATTACGATTGCTGTTTGACACCTCTGACCTTCGTCTTTGGTCAAACTTAAATGGTAACTGCCGGACTAGGACTCGAACCTAGAAAACCTGATCCAGAGTCAGGTGTGATGCCATTTCACCATCCGGCAAGAAATGATTGTAGGAAGCAGAATCACAATTCTTGATTCCTAACAACTGAAATAAATTTACGTGCGCCGCCTGCGGTTGTCAACCGCCCTGCTTTTATTCACAAATAACCTAATTAATCTCTGCAAGCGAAATTTCCCTTGCCCCGTATCGAGGATTGGACGCACAATAGGACGATTACTCATCCCGAACCTCGGAGTCTCTCTAGGTGAGTGCTGGTGATAAAGAGGTGGGCGCGGCCAAGCCGGAAGCCCAGCAGGCGGAGCAGGCCCTGCGCGCTCTCATCGCTGAGTGCGAGGCGAAGTTCACGGAGATCGCGGACCTGGTGGCACACGTGCGCCACGAAATCAATAACCCGCTGACAGGGGTGCTCGGCCAGGCGCAACTGCTGCTGCGCGAGGAGCTGAGCCCGACGGCACGCCGGCGCGTCGAAACGATAGAGCAGTTGGCCGCCCGAATCCGAGACACCGTCGCCGAGCTACGCAAGGTCCAGCGGCCCCCTCAACTATTAAATCAGAAGTCTGAAGAGCAATAGGCAGAAGGCAGAAAGCAGAAAGCAGTGCGGACCAAATCTTTTACTGCCTTCTGCCTTCTGCTTTCTCTGTTTTCAGCCTACTGCTCTATCCCGTTGACCGTGATCTCACCCTGAGAGAGAACTTCGAAGCGTTTGCCCGCTGGCAGGACGGCGTTCTCGCCGCGCTTGAAGCCGTGGAGCAGCGCCACAGGGGCCACCACCCAGAGGAGCGCGCCGGTGATGATCATCTGGGTCGCAACTTTAGCCCCCTTACTGTCTCCGACAATCCTCCCGACGCTCTGAAGCGGAATCCGCGATCCGTCAACGGCCGTCACGTCCTGCATCGTCCAGGCGAGGCGGCCCGCGCGTCCGAAGTGCCCGCCACGCTCAGCCTTCACCACGCGCGCCGTGGCGGTCGCGCCCGGCTCGATGACGACCACTCCGTCAACTTTCACAGGGTTGACCACGCGGAAGCTGATCGCTTCGCCCTTCCTTACTTCCTGAGAGCTCAAAGTGAAAGGCGATTCGACCTCAATGACCACGCCGTTCGGGATTTTTACTTTCTTCCGCTGCCCGTCCGCGACGGCGGCCTTGCTTTCGGCCGGGGCGCTCCTGGGGGCCATGACCATCGCCAGAATCACAGCGTCCGGCACGCCCTCATCTTTAAGCTGCCTGAGCGCGGCGGTCGTTGTCACGAAGTTGCTGACCGTAGATTTAATCGTGAAGAGGATGGTCTCGGTTGTAAACTCCGCCCGGACCATCCTGAGGATGTCATAATTGTTCAGAGGGGTGACGGCAACTTTCGACGGTTGGATACTTTTTGCTGCTTCCTGCGCAGAGGCTTCCAGGCGGAAGAAGCCTGTCTGACAGAGTAAAATAGCCAGTAAAAACGCGGATATAAGCTTTTTCATGTGGTGGTCTCCGGAGGAAAATTCTCTACCAAAAAGCTTGATTAGCAAGCGCGATGCCATTTACCTGATGCTCGCCGGGGGCGTTCGAGTTTGAGCTTAGACGCGACGGCTTCACACACGCCGCGGATTCTGTGACACTTATTCAAGTGCCACTACGTGTGGGAGGACCGGGTTCAAGAAGGGAAGGGACCGTTGAGAGGAGATAAAAAATGATGCGTGGCAGTTTACCTGACCACGCATCATTTGATTTTGAAGCTTCCCTATCTCGACGGACTACTCCGGCGTCTATACGGTTATCTCTTCCTTCTCTTCGACGAGATAAGGCGTCACCACTTCCGTCGGCTGATCTTGATCCTCTTCGAGAATCGCGTTGATAATGGGCAGACTGAGCGAGTGTTTTTTGGAGATGCCCGGAACGCTCTTTCCTTTGGCGTAAACAGCGTGACGTCCGTGCTCCGTGTACCACTCGGAAAGGTTGGCTGTCTTGTGCATGTTCTCTATGATCTGCCGCCAGCCGACCCCTGTATTGTAAGCGCAGAAGGAGATTTCGCCCTCCTGCGTGCCGTAGGGGATGACGCACATCTCCGTACGGCGGAAGTCGTAGTTAAAGAGGTCCTGGAACCACATGCCTTCGACGCAGAGCACGCGCCAGATGTCGTTCGGGTCTTCGGAACCATGTTGCGTCTTCATACGGTCGTTGCGGTCCGAGTTGGAATTGGTCGAAGACGGCCTGAAGAGATTGATGATCTGCGAAATCGGAAATCCTTCGGGCGCGCGGCGCGCGTCAAAATTCCGCATGATGGCCATCGCGAGCTGCGCGTAGGAGAGTTTGCGCCCGCGCGCAGTGTCCGTGATGACCGCCACGTCCTTCATGAACTGTTCGTAATCGAAGAACTCGAAGAGCGACGTGAACTGGCCCGTCCGGCGGTCAACCACCATCAGTGTGAAGATGCCGCAGTTCGGGTGGCAATTGCAGCTAGACCAGCCCCAGGGCGCGTCCGCTCCCTGGAGCATATCCATCACGCTCGTGAAAGCCGAATAGCTTGAGAGCGGGAACCAGTCGCGCAAGGGTTGCAGGCGATTATCCAGCTGGTCCTTGAGGTCGTGCGTCATCCCTGCGAGCGTGTAGCGCTGCCGGATGCGAATGTCGTCGGGCACGTCCTCGTCGCGCCCTGTGAAGGAGACCGGCTGGAAGGCTATCGTCTGGACCTTGTCTATGTTCTTCGCCGCGAATTCCACGATCTGGCCGATGGCGTCGTTGTTAATCGTGTTGACGATGGTCGTCACGAGCGTCACTTTGATGCCGACGCTCGCCAGATTCTCGATGGCGCGCAGCTTCACGTCAAAGAGGTTGCCGACGCCGCGGTGCTTGTTCTTCTCTTCGGAGACGCCGTCGAACTGCAAATAGACGCCGTGCTGCCCTGCGGCCTTGGCGGCCTTGCAGAACTCTATATCTTCGGCGTAGCGGATGCCGTTGGTGGCCGCGAGGATTCTGTAGAAGCCGACTTTCTTCGCGTAGGCGACGGCGTCCAGGAAGTAGGGCGAGAGCGTCGGCTCACCGCCCGAAAAGAGGATGATGATCTGGCGGCGCGGCTTGAATGAAACGGCGCGGTCGAGGATCGCCTTCGTATCCTCAAACGTGGGCTCGTGCACATAGCCGACCTGATTGGCGTCCATGAAGCACGGGTTGCACATCATGTTGCAGCGGTTGGTCAAATCCACTGTGAGCACTGCGCCGCGGCCGAACTTGATGTTGGACGTTCCGTGCTTGTGAATGTTGGCGTCTTCGGCGGCGCGGAAGTCGCGCCCGAAGAAGAGCGATTCGATGCGCTCCAAAAACTTTGGATCGGTCGCCATCACATCCGTAAACTCGCCGTGCCTGGGGCAGGTTTTGCGCATGATGACCTGACCGTTCTCTTCCAGAATCTGCGCTTTGATTTCGCCGGGGTGCTGGTGCATCAAGGTTTCGAGCGACGTTTCGCTAGTGATGACGGCGTCGCGGACCTCCTTGACGCAGCGCGGGCAGAGGCTATCGGTCTCGCGCGGGAAACCGAGCGGCGGGCTTGTGCGCTCGTAAGATTTCAGGAGCGGCGCGGGCGCCCATTTGGGGCGGACCGCCTCGCCCTCTGGAAGGCGGCGATTGACCGATTGAAAAAGTTTCCACGCGACGTTAGAAAGATTAGAGATCAGGCGGGAGCTACGCGCCCCGCTGAACCTGCCCTTTTCTGATTCGCCCCTGCGAAATTGGTCGCTAAACAAGACTCTTCTCCTCCGCGGACGCTCTTAAATTAAGAAGTTAGGACGCGTCCCGATAAATAAAAGCTGAAAAAAATATCCTGAAAACCGCAGTTTGACACACGTATCCACGCAAAAACGTGCGGCATCACATGATAGTTGCTGAAAGTGGCAAAGGCAAGCTGAAAAGTCGTGAATCGTCTGTTCGTAAATCGTGAATCGTGAATCGTGAATAGATGGTTTTTGCTTTTACTATTCACGATTTACGATTTACGATTTACGCGTGAATGTTCACCCGTCGGCCATCATCAGCCCCAGCGCCCGGATTGCATCAGATGCGGTCATCGGCCCATACGTTGTCATCGAGGACGATTGTGTCATCGGCGCAGGCTGCGAGATAGCTTCTCACGCGGTCGTCAAGCGTTTCACAGAGCTTGGCTGCGGGAATCATGTCTCCGAGCACGCTGTCCTCGGGGGCCTGCCGCAGGATGTGAAGTTCAAGGGGGAGGCGAGCCGGCTCATCATCGGCGACGATAACCTGATCCGCGAGGGCGCGACGCTGCATCGCGCGAGCGGCGAGGGCTGCGAGACGCGCATCGGCTCGCGCAACTTTCTGATGATCGGCGTCCACATCGCGCACAATTGCACGGTCGGCGACGACAACATCTTTGCCAACGAGGTCGCGCTCGCCGGGCACATTACGGTCGAAGACCACGTCTTTCTCTCGAACGGCGTGGGCTGCCACCAGTTCGTACGCTTGGGGCGCTACGCTATGGTCGGCGGCAAGTCGAAGATAGTGCAGGACGTTCTCCCGTTTTTCACCACGGACGGGAATCCGCCGCGCGTGCGCGGGCTGAACAGTGTGGGCTTGAGACGCGCTGGATTTTCTATAGCCGAGCGGCGCGCCCTGAAAGAGGCCTACAGGTTGCTGTTTCGCAGCCACCTTGCCCTTGAAGACGCGCTACGGGAGATGGCCGGGCTCGACGATAAGAATGTGGATCATCTGATAGATTTCATACGCGCCTCCCGGCGAGGCTTTTCGCGCGCCCGTAGAGTCGAGCGGGCGCTTGATGAGGACTCGCTTACAGTCTGAGATTCATGAGCAGAGAAACAAAAGAGATGACCGCCAGTGAACTGGCAGCGCACGTCGGAGGGCGTGTCGCTGGCGACGGAAGCGTCTTGATTCGGGGGATAGCGAGCCTTGAAGAAGCGGGCGAGGGCGAGATCGCTTTCGTTGAAGACGCGAAGCTCCTTGAAAGCGCACGCTCGTCCCGCGCCTCGTGCCTGATCGTGCCGGAAGGCGCACAGCTTTCAGGAGCGTGCATGATCGAGGTGAAGCGCCCGAAGCTCGCCTTCGCCCTGATCTCGGAGTTGCTACACCCGCCGAAGCGCCGCGCGCCTCAGATTCATCCGACGGCGATTGTGGCCGCGAGCGCTCAATTGCACGAGACCGTTTTCGTCGGCGCGCATGTGGAAATCGGCGAAGGCGCATCAATCGGCGCGGGGACCGAGCTACATGCCGGAGCAGTTATCGGGGACGGTGTGACGGTGGGGCAAGATTGCGTGATTCATCCGAACGTGGTGCTCTATGACGGAGTGAGTCTGGGGAACCGCGTCATTCTTCATGCGGGCGTAATCGTCGGCGCGGACGGCTTCGGTTATGTGCCGGACGAGAAAAATATTCGTCACAAGTTTCCGCAGATCGGCACAGTCGTTATAGAGGACGACGTCGAGATAGGGGCCTGCACCTGTATTGACCGCGCCGCATTGGGGCGGACACGTATCGGCCGCGCCACGAAGATAGACAATCTGGTGCAGATCGCCCACAACGTGGAGATAGGCGAGCGCGTCGTCATCGCCGCGCAGACTGGAATCTCCGGCAGCACCGTCATCGAAGACGACGCCGTGATCGGCGGGCAGGTCGGAATGGGCGATCACGCGCGCGTCGAGCGCGGGGCGATCATCGGTTCGAAGGCGGGAGTGCTGCCAGGCAAAATCGTGCGCGCGGGCGTCTGGTGGGGCATCCCCGTCCAGCCGCTCGACCAGTACAAACGGCTCAACGCACACATGAATCGCCTGCCGCAGATGCGCGCAGAGCTTAAAGAGCTGCGGAAGCAGTTGAAAGAGCTGCAAGAGAAGATAGAGAAAGAATGAGATTGATTGCGTGAACGGGATTGATTGCAGAAAGCAGGAGCGATTGCAGAAATAAGAACCCAGCCCGCGTCAGCGGGCGACAGTATAAAGCCCAGGGCGTCAGCCATTAGTATCTACACAAGTCAGAAACCTCCATTTTTCTTAGGATTTCTGACTACTTGGGAAAGTGACCAGAGCGCAGCAAAGATCAGACCTGAATTTGTTCGATCCGTTTTTCCTAAGATTTTTGCAGGTTTTCGAGATAGTTCAATGATTCCCAAACATCTATCAATACTTGTGTAGATACTAATGGCGTCAGCCCTGGGTCACCAGCGGGAAGAAATATCGAGCCCATGAAATGGGCGACAGCCCAATATGAATTGCGGGCGGGCACCGACGGGCTGTCGCCCGCTCTCGCGGGCTTGATGGGTTAAATGCTTGTCTTGTCCCAGGGCTAACGCCCTGGGCTTTAGACGGTCGCCCGCTCAAGCGGGCTCGAACGTCTTGGCTCTCTCATCACCCCGCGCTGACGCGTGGGGCTTTATTCTACCGCCCGCTCTCGCGGGCTGGCGTATGTTTTATCCATAAGCCTCTTTGTTTATCTCCACTCATTAATTGCTTTGAGAATGGCTTGAGCCGCGCGCTTTGACGCTGCTCCCGCGCCGAGTCGCGCCGCGGCCTCCTTGAGTTGCGCGCGCGCCTCTTCGTTTCGTTCTCGGTCCAGTAATTTCGTCAGCTCTCGCGAGAGGCGCTCGCCCGTCAATTCGTTCTGCATCAACTCCGTGACCAGCCGTTCGCCCGCGATCAGATTTATCAGCCCGTAGTGTTCGGCGTGAATGAGGCGACCGAGCGTGTGCCAGTTGATGAAAGATTCTTTATAGGCGATGACGAAGGGCGTCTCAATCAGCGCCGCTTCGAGCGTGGCCGTGCCGCTACAGACAGCCGCCGCGTCAGCCGCCGCCAGAGCTTCGCGCGTTTCGTGCTGGATGATTTGAAGAGTGGCCTGGGCGGGCGCGTTTTGTCGTGCGGCAGCTTCGATAATGTTGGTCGCTTCTTCGCGCGGGCGGTTGGGCGCGAGCGCGACGACGAACTGCGTTTCCGGGCGCTGTTGTGAAATGAGATCCGCCGCCGCGAGCATCGCGGGCAGGATGCGTTCGAGCTCTTTGCGGCGACTGCCGGGCAGAAGCGCGATGAGAGGTCTTGAAGGATCGAGATTGTGGCGCTGACAAAACTCTTCGCGCCCGTGACGCGGATAGACCTCGCCTGCAAGCGGGTGGCCGACAAACTGCACCTGCCCAACCTGACGTTCTTTGTACCACTCAGCCTCGAAGGGCAGAATCGAGAGCAGCAGATCAACGTCGCGGGCGATGGCGCGAACGCGGTAAGAGCGCCAGGCCCAGAGCTGCGGGCTGATGTAGTAGATGACGCGCAGGCCCCTGCGATGAAGCGCACGCGCCAGGCGCAGGTTGAAGTCGGGCCAGTCAACGAGGATGACCGCCTCCGGGCGGCGCTCAATCGCGGCGCGCTTCAAGGCTTTGAACGCCCGCCAGAATTTGGGCAGCGCGCTCCCGATCTCTATAAGACCCATGATCGCCAGGTCGTCCGAGCGCACAATCGTCTCGACGCCGGCCTCGCGCATCTGCGCGCCCGTCGCTCCGAAAAACTCGAAGCTTGTGTCAGGCGCTTCTTCTCTGAGCGCGCGCACGAGCGCCGCTGCATGAGCGTCGCCCGAAGGCTCGCCCGCGACGATCATCAAGCGTAAAGGGGCATTCATCTTGAGCATAATAGAATGCTGAGAGCGGATAATCTAATGTGCCTAATGATTTGTGCCGAAGATGCGAGACAGCGATGGCACGTGAGTGCCGGCCGCCATCACGATTGCTCCTGACGGGAGTCATGAGTTCTGCGGTTTTCTTCTTCTACTTTTTGCTTTGCGCTTTTCCGTGTTAGCATCCCTCCGATCTTCAAATGTGAATGACGCGCCCTCTTGAAGCGGGGATGCGCGAAAGCCACTCGGCCCCTGGAGGTCTTCAGGTTCATTCTTGGTCAAAGGTCTTCCTGTGAAAGATAGTCGTATCCGCCTCGCGCTCGCGTCTCTGTTCATCGCGACGCTCTGCCTCGCCGTGAATCTGACCGCGACGGCGCAGCAGCAGAACCCTGTGGACCGTCAGGTCGCCAATCCCATCACCGACACGCCGAACGTCAATCCACTCACACAGGACCAGCCAATTCGTCCACAGTTGCCTGCGCGCCAGGCGGACGAAGCGCAGAGCTCAGAGAAGTTGACGGTTGATGCCAACAAGCAGTCCGTCTCGGGTCCGAAAGAGGCGCTCGTCTTCGTTTACGAAGGGAACGTTGATGCGCGCATCGGGACCTTCCGCTTGCAGGCAGACAAGGTGACTGTCTATGAAGCGACGAACCGCGTCGTCGCCGAAGGCAACGTCGTCTTCGACCAGGGCGACCAGCAGCGCATCACAGGCTCGCGCGCCGAGTGGAACTACCGCACCAAGACCGGCTTCTTCGTCAACTCGACGGGCTTTACCAACCAGACGCAGGACGGCACAGTCATCTACTTCACCGCCGACTCGGTCGAGAAGGTGAGCTACGACACGGTCGTCGCCATCAACGCAGAGATCACCGCGTGCGAGGACAGCGTGCCGAAGTGGAGTTTCAAATCGAAGCGCGTCGAGATCAAATCGGGCGACCGCGTCCGCGTCAAGTCCCCGACCTTCCGCGTCAAAGGCGTGCCCGTCCTCTACATGCCTTACGCCTCTGTCTCCATCAAGCGTCGCGACCGCGCGTCAGGGTTTCTGACGCCGACCTTCGGGGGCTCCGGCAACAAGGGCTTTCGTCTTTCGACAGCTTACTACCAGACCCTTGGGCGCTCTGCGGACGCGACCCTGCGCAGCGACATCTTCACGTCGCGCGGATTGGGTCTCGGCCTGGACGTGCGGACGCGCGCCAATTCGCGCTCGTTCCTCAACTTCGGCTTCTACGCGGTCAAGGACCGAATCTTTGGCACGAAGGAGAGCCCGGATAACCCTGACCAGGGCGGGTCCAGCTTTTACATGCACGGCGTCCACTACTTCCCGAACGGGTTTTTGGCGGCAGCCGACATCAACATCACCTCGAACCTGACTTTCCGCCAGATCTTCTCCGACAACATTCAGCAGGCCATCTCGCCCGAAGAGCGCTCGCAGCTTTTCATCAACAAGAATTTCGGGGACTACAGTTTCAACTTCCTGGCGCGCTCGCAGGTCACCTCGATTCCGAACGTCCGCATCCGCACGCGCGAGCTGCCGAGCGTCACGCTCGACAAGCGCCCGTCGGCCCTGCGCTATTTCGAGCGCGTCCCGGTTTACTTCTCGTTCGAAGGGGCCCTGGAAGGCGTCTCACGCAAAGAGACTGTCGAGGATCTGGAGCTTTTCCGCGCACAGACGGGAGGCGAGCCCATCTTCTCGCCCTCCATCGTGCAGCGCCTGGACGTGCACCCGCGCTTCTCCGTGCCCGCTCACTTCGGCGGGTGGTCCGTGACGGCGATGGGCGGCCTTCGCGCGACCTACTATTCCAATTCCATTGACCCGGCGACGCGGCTCATCCTCAGCCGGGACGTCGTGCGCGGCTACGGTGAGTTCGAGCTGGACATCAGACCGCCCGCGCTGGCGCGCAACTTTTATCACCGGGACGGCTCGTTCTTCTTCCGCCACGTCATCGAGCCTTACATCCTTTACAGGAAGATCGAGGGCATCACGAACTTCGAGCGCATCATCCGCTTCGATTACGTGGACACAATCGCCGACACCAACGAGATCGAGTTCGGCATCACGAACCGCTTCTTTACGCGGCGCTCGACGGAGAACGTCAACGCCGCCGCGCGGCAGGCGAATAACCGCCCGCGCGTCCCGCTTTCGAGCCAGCCCTACGAGGCTCTGACCGTGACCCTGCGGGGCAAGTATTTCTTCGACCCCTATTTCGGCGGCGCGCTCATTCCGGGCCAGCGCAACCAGTTCTTTCCGATCAACAGTTTTTCGGGCTTCTCCTACGGCGGCGTGCCGCGCCGCTTCTCGCCCCTGAACGTGGAGGCGCGGTATCGTCCGAGCCGCAACCTCTTTGCGGACCTGAGGACGGACCTCGACGTGCAGAGCGGCGGGTTGCGCGCCATTTCGGCCACCTTCGGGCTCTCGCGCCCGCTCGTGCAGATTTTCCAGACCTTCTACTACACGCGCGCCATAGATCTTGTGCCCTCTTTGCGCCAGTTCGCGGACGCGCGCGGCAAAGAGCCCGGCACGGTGCGCGGCTCGCAGTGGAGCCCTTCGGTTTTCCTGGGCAATCGCGCGCGCGGGCTTTTCGGCGGGGCCTCTTTCTTCTTCGACTTTCAGCACCAGCCCGGACAGCAGAAATCTTCGCTCGTCAGCTCCATCCTCACGCTCGGCTATAGCTTCGATTGCTGCGCCGTGGTCATCCAGAACCGTAGCTACAACGTGGGCCTGCGCAACGAGAACCATCTGGTCTTCAGCTTCCGTTTAAACGGCATCGGCACGTTCGGCACGGAGCAGATCGGCCAGGCTTTCTGATAAAAAGTTTGGACGCGCCGCCCTTTAAAAGGGTATAATTCATCGTTATTTTGGCCCATGCGGGAGGTTGCCCTTGCGGTGGCGGGCCAAAAAACGGGGCGTTTTTGAAGGGTTTTCCCTCGCGAGAAATTTCCAACTTAACCCTGATGATAAACAGACTTACGTGCATCTTCTGACCATTTATTTGCATCAGAAGTGACGTCTTGGCCCCCACGCGAGTTCGTGCTCCAAATCCCAGATTATCAGGTTCTTTCCAGCAAGCGGTTTCAGATTGGTTGTGCCGTGCCCAGACAACCGAAAGTTGTGGCATGCGCGTATCTACAGGAAATTATTAGGAGACCCTTAAAAGATGTTGCAGTTTCCCCGCTCCAATCACAGCCCCCGCTACCGTCAAGCCTTTCGGAGAAATCTCTTTCAAGCTTTGCGCGGCGCATTGGCCCTGAGCCTGTCGGCGTTCATGTTCCTGACGTCGCTCAGTTTCACGGCCTCCGCCCAGCAGGCTAGCGGCCGTCTGGCCGGTTCCGGTTCTGATTCCGGCGCCAAGGGGCCGGAACGCGACTATTTCATCATCACACAGGGCCCGGACGGCGACACCGTGTGTCGCGCCGCGACGCGGGCCGAGCTGCTGGAGTTGAACAAGATCAGTACTGCGAATCTGGGTCTGCACCAGATCACACACGTCAGGCGCGAGTATGAGGAAAAAGCTCACGGCGACGACGCGCAAGGGGGCGACAATGATCTCCCGGCGCACCTGACCATCATCCTGCGCGCCACCGCTCAGCTGGAGAGTTTCCCGGAGGCCAAAGCCGCTTTCATCAGAGCCGCCGCGACCTGGGAAAATCAGATTTTATCCCCTGTTACTATTTATCTGGACGCCGATTACGGGACGACCAATTTCGGGCAGACCTGGGGATCGAGCACGCTCGGCTCCACGAGCTCGCCCAGCGTCAGCGGGGCTTCTTATCAGTCGGTCCGGAGCAACTTGATAGCAGGGGCCTCCAATGCTACGGAGACCTTGATCTACAACGCGCTTCCTGCAATCACTGTCCCGACCGATCTAGGTGATTCGAGCACTGTCTCTGTCTCGAGCTCGATTGCGCGCGCGATAGGCATTCTGGACCCGACGGCGCAGCCGACCGACACGGCCGCCAGAATCGGGTTCAATTCCAACTTCTCATTCGATTTCGATCCGACCCCGCCGCCCGCGCCGACCGCGACCGACTCTAACGGTGACGGCATTGATGACGGCAAGACAGACTTCGAGGCAGTGGCGACGCACGAGATCGGGCATGCGCTGGGATTCACGTCCAGGTCAGGTAATACTGCTGGTACATCAACGCCCGCTATCTGGGACCTCTTCCGTTTTCGCACGGGGACGACCACGGGCACCTTTACGACGGCTCAGCGCATTATGTCGATCGGTAGCGGCACGTCCGGCGGCGATCCGCTTCAGTTCTATTTCGTTCCGGGTATCACCCAGATCGGACTTTCAAACGGCGGACCGAGCGCTTCTACTGATAACGGCGCCGACGGGAATCAGTCGAGCCACTGGAAGCAGAGAAGCCTTAACGGGGGCGTCTATATAGGCATCATGGACCCCAGAATCCCCAGCGGGACGCGAAGGATTGTTACCTCTAACGATACGAACGCGCTCAATATTTTCGGCTACAATCTGGATAACAGTAATCCGCCACCGCCACCGCCGCCGCCGCCACCGGCGCCAGGCAACGATAGCTTCTCCGCCCCGCAGCTCATCAGCGGGTGCACGGGCAGCACTACGGGCACTAATGTTGGCGCGACCCGACAGACCGGCGAGCCGAGCCATGATCCGGGAGGCAACGCCGGCGGAGGTTCCGTCTGGTATCAGTGGCAGTCGCCCTCAAACGGGAGCGTGACCATTGATACTATAGGCAGCGACTACGACACGATGCTCGGCGTTTACATCGGAAGCAGCGTCGGCGGCCTGACGGCGATTGTTAAGAACGACGACATTGATACTAACGCCGGAAATATCCGCAGCAGCGTGACCTTCAACGCTACGGCAGGCACTATCTATCAAATCGCGGTTGACGGCTGGGGCGGTGATGTGGGGAACATCAAGCTCAACTGGACCGCGAGCAATTGCCAGCAGGCGACGACCGTGAAGTTAAGCACGAATAGCTACGCGGCCGGGGAAAGTTCGGGCAATGTCGCGGTCACTGTGACGCGCTCGGACACTACAGCCGCGGCCAACGTGGATTACGCGACATCAGACCCCGCTGGCCTTACTGCCTGCGATGTGGTCAACGGAGTGGCCTCCTCGCGCTGCGACTACACGGCGGCAGTCGGGACCCTGCGGTTCGCCATAGGGGAATCGTCGAAGACCATCTTCATCCCGGTGGTTGACGATAGCTTCGGGGAAGGCACAGAGAGTTTCACAATCACTTTGAGCAATCCGACCGGGGCAAGTTTGGGAGACGTCACTTCGGCCACCGTCACGATCTCGGACACAGAGCCGACCGGGGCCAATCCTCTGGACGGCGCGAGCAGCAATCCCTTCTTCGTGCGCCAGCAGTACATAGACTTTCTGGGCCGCGAGCCGGATGCTGCCGGGTTGCAAGGGTGGCTCAACATCTTGAATAACTGTCAATCCGGCAACACCACTTGCGACCGTATTGAAGTCTCCTCGGGCTTCTTCCGTTCGGAAGAGTTCCAGTCGCGCGGCTACTTCATCTTCCGCTTCTACCTGATGCTCGGGAGGAACCCGTTCTACAGCGAGTTCGTTCCCGACATGGCGAAGCTGAGCGGATTCCTGGACGCGCAGCAGCTGGAGGCTAACAAGGTGGCCTTCGTCAACTCGTTCGCCGCAAGCACTGAGTTCAAGAACAAGTATGACGGGTTTACGACGCCGACGGCTTATGTGGACGCGCTCTTGCAGACTGCGGGCTTGCCGAACCACCCGACCAGAGGGTTCTGGATCAACCAGTTGACGAACAACAACACGGCGCAGGGGCGTGCGGACGTCCTGCGCGGGCTGGTGGATAGTTCCGAAGTCTACTTCAAGTTCTACAACCAGGCGTTCGTCGTGATGCAGTACTTCGGTTATTTGAGGCGTGACCCGGACGCGGCCTATCTGGCCTGGATTCAGACGATGAACCAGAGCGGCGGGGACTACCGGATCATGATTAATGGGTTCATGAACTCGGTCGAATATCGCAAGCGCTTCGGTCCCTGATAATCAGTCGGGTTGAGTCGGGTGCAATAGTTTCAAGCCCCGTAGGGGCGGAAGATTATAGCCAGGGGCGTGAGCCCTGGGTTACGGCCAGGAAGAAAAACAAAAGCCCATGAAATGGGCGATAGCATAAAGCCCAGGGCGTTAGCCCTTATCATTACCCACATTTTTCATTTATGGGGCTGTGGGTTGGTTTTGCTGAGCATAAGTCCTTTGTTTGTAACAAAGCATGAGAGACTGCCTCTAAAGATCATGAGCCCCTATGCTCCTTTTAACTCCCACACTTGTTAAGTTTACAGAGATGTGGGTAATGATAAGGGCGTTAGCCCTGGGTTACGGCCAGGAAAAAAACAAAGCCCATGAAATGGGCGATAGCATAAAGCCCAGGGCGTTAGCCCTGGGTCACAGATGGAAAAGATGTTGAAGCCCATGAAATGGGCGACAGCCCTTGAATTGCATGCAGCGTTCAAGGGCTGTCGCCCGCTGGCGCGGGCTTGCATTTCCAATCGGCGCTGTGACCCAGGGCTGACGCCCTGGGCTTTATGCTGCCGCCCCTGACGGGGCTGCATCATCGTTACTTTTTCACCCTCAATTGCACACAGCCATATCACGGCCCGAAACGTTGGCGATACTCCGTAGAATTCATGAAGCCATTAATCATGGTCCTGTAATCCCCGGTCCTGTCCATCGTCTTGATCCATTCCAGATAGAGGATGTCCGGGTCGCGGCGCAAGTAGCCGAAGTACTGCATCACCACGAACGCTGTGTTGTAATACTTCTGATAAACCTCGGCAGTTTCCGCAACCGCCCGTAAAACTTCGGCCCGCGTCTTTCTTCCGGCCTGGAGGTCGTCAATCAGCGCCTGCCTCTGCGGCAGTGTGACATTGGCCGCATTCAAAATCGCGTCCACATAAGCGGTCGCGTCACCCTCGGTCTGGTCGTACTTCGTCTTGAACTCCTGCCTTCGCATGAACTCTTCGATGAAGGCTATCTTGCTGGTCTCAAGCTGCTGGTCCGTCTGGAAGCCGCTGACGCGGCGCAGGTCCGGCATAAATTCAGCATAGCGTGGGGTCCTGCCCAAAGCGGCTGAGTAGAAACGGAAAACGAAATAGCCTCGGTCCGCAAACTCCGCCGAGCGGAAGAAGGCTGAAGAGACCTCGATCATATCGCAGCGAGTATCATTCTGAGGGCAGTTGTTCAAGATGTTCAGCCAGCCGGTTATGCCATTAAGCTCCGGCTCCCGATTGAGGAAATCAAGATAGTGCTGGCGCACGAAGAAGTATTTTCCGTTAATCGGGTTGGATGGGACCATCGGGGAGCCCGGAAGCGGAATATCGTTAGCCGGGATCGTCACCGTGGCCGTCCGATTCACGCCGAGCGCGCCGCCCGTCGGATTGCTCAGCAAGACGTTAAAGGACTCGTTTGACTCCGTGTAAGCGTCGTCCACGAGGGATACGCTGATGGCCTTACTCGCTTCGCCCGGCGCGAAGCGCAGTGTCCCGGAAGTTGTCACGTAATCACACCGCGAAGATGCAAGCCCTGTATTCGTCTGGCTGCACGGAGTCAACCCGGATGCGTCTGACGTCGTGTAGTCAACAGTCGCTTCCTGCGAGATGTCGCCCAGACGTGTGACGGTCAGCGGGTCGTCCGTGTACGTGCCGCCGTTGTAATAAGGCTCTATCAAACGTGAATGCGGCGTACTAAATTGGATGATGCTCTGAGTCGGCGCGAGCGGGCCCGTGTGATTGAGCGTTTGCCAGGTGGGGTCGAAGTTACCGCCTCCGTTGTTGGTGAGACGAACGTGCTGGCTGCCGTCCGCGTTCATGACGTAGATTTCATTATGACCGTCACGGTCACTTGTAAAAGCGATGCGTGAGCCGTCGGGCGACCAAGAGGGTTGCATCTCTGTCGCCGGGGTGTTGGTCAGGAATTTGTAGTCGCCCCCCGTCGCGCTGACGACTGCGATGTCTCCAAAACGCTTGGGACTTTGATTAATATAAGGGCTGCTGGTGTCGTAAGCGTAGGCGATTGAAGTGCCATCGGGCGACCATGTCGGTCCGCTGTAAACGGGCGGCCATGAGTTGGACTTGTCTCCGCCGGGGAAATCGCCGATGCGCGTCTTGCCGCTGCCGTCCGCATTGATTACGAATAAGAAGTAGAGGAGTCCCTCTTCCGGCGAATAAAACCTGAAGTCGGCTGCCGTGAAGGCGATTCTGGTCCCGTCAGGGGACCATTCAAAGGCGCCACCGTCCTTAAAAGTAGTCAGGGTCCTGAGCACGCCGCTGCCGTCCGCATTAACGACGATGAGGCTTGACGTTATTCCGGGGTTGCTCATAACGAATGCCAGCTTTGTACCATCCGGCGACCAGGTCGGGTTAATCACTCTGGGAGCCCCAACAATAACTCCACCCTGCTCGTATGAGGTAATCCTGGTGACATTATTGCCGTCGGCGTTCATCACATAAATGTTGCCCGGCATCTGACCCTCGCGTTCGCTGGCAAAGGCGATCTTGGTCCCGTCAGGCGACCAGGCCGGAGCAAAATCTCTCGCCGCGTTCCGGGTGAGATTTACCTGATTACTGCCGTCCGGGTTCATCGTGTAAATCTCCCAGTTGCCGTCGCGCATACTGGTGAACGCGATCTTGCCGTTCGTCCCCGGCCTCGTTGGCGGCGACAATGAAGGCGGCGCGGGTGCGCGAAGATTTGTTGAGCGCGCGGCGCGAGCTGCCGAATTCAGCGAGAGATTTGTCCCGCTCAATGCCACGAATAGCACTAGCACAAAAGCGATCTGGCGCTTCACGCTCATCTTCGAGTAGCTCATAGTCTCTCCGTCTCTGAAGCGGAAGTTTACGGGCAGGGTGAGGTCACACAAATAATTTGCCCGTTCGGAATGTTCTTATCGCCGCCCCCGCTCGCTACGATAACAGCGATAACGACTACGGCCGCGGCGATGGCGACGCCGATGCCGATTTTCGCGCCCGTCGAAAGATTGTTGCCCTTGATGCCTTTGACTTCCGCGTAAGAGATCGCCGCGGTCGCGCCCGTCCTGGCGTCGGCGACGACGAAATGGTCCTCTCCGATTTCCGTGATGTAGCCGTGGTACTTCGTCTTATCATTCAGCAGCACACGCACGCGAGATGATTTGCCCGTACCGATGGCTGCAACTCCCGCTTTGACCTCTGTGGCAAGCATGGCTTTCCGAATCTTCTCCGTGTCTTTAGCGAAAGAGGCCGGACAAAAGGCTTGAAACAGGAGGACGCTCAAAACGAACGACAATATTTTTTTCATAAGTACTTTCCCTTTCCTCAAAAATTAGCCACAGAGACACAGAGGCACAGAGGACTGGAAAATAGAAGCGAAATGTCGAAACATTTATTCAAATTCATCTCTGTGCCTCTGTGCCTCTGTGGCTAACTCTACGGTTTTGAAACAGCGCCTAAAATTGCAGCTTGAGCGCAAGTTGAACGGAGCGCGGTCCGCCGATTTGATAGATCGGGCTCAAGCCGCCGTTGATCCCGCCCGTGCCCAGGCTTCGTCCGAACATCTGCGTGGACTGTCCGAACAGATTACTGCTCAGGACGTTGACGGGATTCCCGAAATTCGGATGGTTAAAGAGATTGAAGACTTCGGTCCTGAACTGTAATTTGAAGCGCTCGCCCAAAGAGAACTGTCGCCGCAAGGCCAGGTCGAGCTGCGTGACGCCGAATCCTCTGAGAGCATTATACCCTAGCGTTCCCTGTCTGAGCTCAGTCGGAATGCTGAACGCGGCCCTATTGATTCGTCTGCCGCCCGGCGCGGTCGGGTCGGTGACGTAAAGCGAGATACCCGGAATCAAATCCGGGCGCTGCAATTCGACGATCAAATCCTCGCCGATGACATCGGACCTGACGACGACGTTGACGGGCGCAGCCGTCCGCGCGCGCCAGATGCCATCAACGGACCAGTTGCGAAGGAGCGCTCCGATGACGAATCGTGCGCGCGGGCTCGGGAGGTTGTATGTTGCGGCGGCCGTCAGCGAGTGACGCACGTCGAAGTCGGAAGGGCCGCGATCCGTGTTGGGCGCGGCGGCGTCTTCGCCCGTCGTCGCCCCGCCGACGGTCACGCGCAATCTCGGGAGCGAATCGCTCGAAGCGTTATCAATCGAGCGCGACCAGGTGTAGGAGGCGAGCGCTTGCAGCCCTTTCGAGAGGCGGCGGCCGTATTGAACCTGCAAGGCGTTGTAACTCGACCGGGCGGCGTTGCGCGTGACGCGGACCACAGTGAAGTTCGGGTTAGGATTTAAGATCACGTCCTCGCGCAGCAGGCGGTGGCCGCGCGACCCGACGTAAGCGACCGAGACGGTCTGGTTCGAGCCGAGCGCTCTCTCAAGCGCGATGTTCCCCTGATATGTGCGCGGCAGTTTGAGATTCGGGTCGAAAGCCACTACGGTGCCGAACGGCGGGTTGACGCTCAGGGGCGGCGGCAACGCCTGGTCCGGGCTTAAAGGGTAAGGCACTTCCGTAAATCGCTTGACGGCGACAAACGGGAAGACGCTGCCGAATCCTTGTGCCCCCTGCCCGTTGCCCAGGTCATAGAAGACGCCCAGGCCCGCTCTCAACAGTAGCTCCCGTCCGGAAGCTGCCGAGAGTTGGTAGGCGAGGCCCACCCGCGGCGCAAAGTTATTATAGGTGGTCTTCCAGAGCCGCGTGCCGCGCGGGGCCAGCGTGAGGCCGGACGGGTTCGCCAGTCCCTGCACAGTGAAAGGGTCGTTACCAGACGCCTCCGTGGGAGGCGGATTCAACTCCCAGCGCAGGCCATAGGTCAGAGACAAGCGCGTCGTCACCCTGTAGGTGTCCTGTGCGTAAGCTGAGAAATTGGTGAAGGCCGGAAAGCGCGGGCTCGCGCCGGCGAAGACCTGGACCGACCTTGCAATCCCGGACAGCGCGGTCCCGGAAGGCGACCCGTTAGTCCCCGTGACGCCATCATAGACGACCGACTGGTTATATCTCAGCGAATTATAGACGGGGGTCAGACGGCGGTAATCCAGGCCGAGCTTCAACTGGTGCGCCCCTCTGACGAGGGAGAGATTGTCAACCACGTTAACTTGCCGCTGCAAATTGTCCACATTCTTCCCGACCACCAGACTGGCGTTGGTCCCGCCGCCCAGGAGGAACTGGAAACCCGCTTCCTGCTCCGTAGCCGACGCGGGGAAAAGAAGCGAAGGCGGAAGAGGCACAGCCCCGCCGAAATCATCTAGCGCAAATGAGGTCGCGCCTCGCGTGCGGCTCCAGTTGGCGCGCAGGTCGTTGACCGTCAACGCGCTCAGGGAAACGGTCGCGCCGAAAGTGATGGTCTTGGTGTCCAACTGCGCCCGGCCCAGGTTATTCAGACTCTGGGCGATGGTCGGATTCACAACCGTTCGGGCGCTGAAGCCCGGAACAATCGTGCTCCCACGTTGAACTGTGTCCGAGCTGGCGAAGTTGTAACGGCCGAACACTGCCAGACGCTCGTTCGCAATCAGGTCGAGGCGCAGACTCGTGGCGTCCAAGTTGGACGGGTCCGAATAGCTGGCGGCGAATTCCGCGAAACCGTTGCGCGTCTCTGGACCGTTGGGAATTGGGAACGCGTTTAAGAATGGCCTGGTTCCCGAAGGGGCCATCTGGCGTGCGCTCACGGAAGGGACTTCGGTGACCGCGACCTGCGGCTGGCGCAGACGCAAGCCCTCGTAGGAGGAGAAGAAGAAGGCGCGGTCCTTGATTACTGGACCGCCGAGCACGCCGCCGAAATCATTCTGCCGGATGGCCGGGCGTTTCAGGCCGCGGCTGTTGGCGAACCAGTCGCCGGCATCGAGCGCGTCGTTGCGAAAGTAGTTGAAGACCGCGCCGCGAAACTCGTTCGTCCCTGACCGCGTGATGATCGAGACCTGTGCGCCCGGCGTGCGCCCGAACTCGGGCGCGTAAGTCGAGGTCTGAATCCGAAACTCTTCGAGCGCCTCCACCGAGACCAGATTGTTGGTGCTGCCGAGCGCAGTCAGCGCGGGCAGAGAGCCCGCAGCCGATTGTCCCGGGGCGGAGCCCGCGCTGACGCCGACGTTGGCGCTGACGCCGTCAACCATGAAGTAGTTGGCGTTGGCGCGCTGGCCGTTAACAGAGAACTGCCCCTGCTCGTTGAAACTCGCTCGTGTCAGGACCACGCCCGGCGTCAGCTCGAAGAGGGATTGAAAACTCCTCCCGTTGAGCGGCAGGTTCTCGACAAAGTTGCGATTAATGACGGTCCTGACCGCGGCCGACTGATCCAGGCTCGCGGCGTCTTCAACGATGGTGACCGACTCCCCGATCTCGCCCACTTTGAGCTTAATCCTGAGGGCGCGCTCGTCGCCCGTATTGAGCACGACGTTTCTAATCTCGATGGTCGAAAATCCCTTGCGCTGCGCCGTCAGGTTGTAACGGCCAGGAGGAAGCAGCGGCACAACGTAAGAGCCCTGGTCGTCTGTCGTCGCGTGGCGCTGCAGGGCCGTGCTGAGATTGAGCAGCGTGATGCTCACAGCAGGAATCACGGCCCCGGCCTCGTCCATCACGGTGCCGCTCAAGGTGGCCGTTGACGACTGAGCGTAAGCGGAGCCCCCGGACCAGTGCGGCAGGAAGCTGCCCGAAACGATCAGGAGAATCGTCACGGTCAGAATCCGTTTTGAAACGAATCTATGTTCGTGCGAGGCCATACGAGTGTTCGCTTTTACGCATCTCTTCAGAATCTGAAGCCGATGCCGATACTTCCTTGCAGGTTGTGCCTGGTCACGGACGGCACCCTCACGACGACGCCCTGCGGGAAGGCCGTGGAGGGAGCCCTGATATTGCGCTCACCGACGCGTATGATCGTGTCCCCGATGTCGAAGCGGACGATGCTGCGCGTGGTCGGGTAAAGCTCGACCACGCCCCCGACGTCGAAGGCGAGCGAAGTTTCCCGACTCCGTATTTCATCAAAGCACCCGACCGGGGGCGGAAAAACCGCCGGGCAGGCGCCGCCGCTTCTGGGGCGGAAATCGCTCACGCGTTCGCTGAAAAATCCAGGTCTAGCCTTGCCGAAGATCCCTGCCTTTTCGAAGCGCCAGCCGGCTTTGACTCCGAACAGCCCCTCGATCCCACGCCCGTTTCCTCCGTCGCGCTCGCGCGGGAAAAAGTTCGCCTCCGCCTCCACCGCCACGTAGTTGTTGATGTTATAGCCGACGCGGCCCCCGAAGCCTGGTTCAGTCTCCCGTGCAAAGTTTATAACAATCCCGGACGCTGTGGTCGTCACGGATCGCGCTTCTGAGAGTTGGAGCAGAGAAAACTGCCCGCCGACTTCGAACCTGTGTTTGTCCGCGTCAGGCGATTGCGAGCGGGCATCAGGACCGCCAGCGAAGAGAAGCGCCGTCACCGTCATCATCATCAGGAATCTTTTTGCGTACATCTCTTAATTCTCCCCTAATCACAATTAACGTGAGTTCGCTATAAGTTTTTGAGGGGAGGTGAAAGAATGGACGGTCCACGAAATCACACGAAATGACACGAAACAAAAGCCTCGTCTCTTCGTGTCGTTTCGTGTGATTTCGTGGACCGTCTGCACTCTTTTTTCTCCGTCGAACTCACCTTAATTACTTCTGCTCGTACACCCTCTCGATTGCTCCGGCCAACTTTTCCGCAGTCGCCAGCGAGCGCCAGAACTGCGCGGACTTGATGGCCTCGGCGGTGTGGCCGTCGGCGGAGATGGTGAAGGCCGAGCGCACTGCTTCGTCATTCGCGTAGCTCAATTGCAGCAAATGGTCCGCCGCCTGTGTGAGATTCGCCTCATTGACCGCTTCAACCGTGGCGTCGCCCGCGCCGCCAAAGACAGAGCGCAGCTCCTGCCTGAGCGCCGCCGTCTCGCGCTGGTACGAGAGCGCCTGCTCGCGAATCATCAAGAGCCATTTGGCCCTGGCTTCCGGGGCGAGGGCGCGCAACTCTTCGGGCGAGAACCGCGCGACCAATCGTTTCAACGCAGAGGCACGCAGCAGGGCCTGGCGCGAACGAATCATGACGCGGTTGGAATAACGGCTGATCTCTTCGTCAATCGCTTCGCCGCCGACCAGCCGTTTGGAAAAGTAGGCCCGTAGGTCTGCATCGGCCGGGATTCGATTGTTAGCGACTTCGACCTCACGCACGGTCACGTCGCCCGGCCTGCCGCGCTTCTTTGCGTCGCGTCTGGCGGCTTCGGCCACCGTGCTGACTTCGACCTTCACCGCCGGGTTGTTGATAACTGGACCGAGGGCGCGAAGAATCTCTTCTTTGCGCCCCTCGGTCTCGACGAGCGCTTCGACATGCAGCGTTCCTCCTGTGGTGCGCGTCATGCTTACTTGCTCGCCGAGATTGGCCTTAATCTGGTTGAGCAGATAGGTCACTTCAATCTCAAGCTCCGGAGAGGCCACGGCGCGTGAGGGCTGCGAGGGCTGCGTTGCAGGCGAATCATCCGCGCCCTGCGTCCTGTTAATCACGCCGTCAGCGGGCCGTGGCGCAGCGCCCATGAGTTCCGGCTCAGGCTCGAACAGACCGGGCGCGATACTGCCCGCAGGCTTCTGCTCGAATCCCGCTTCGACGAATCTGAACTCGCGCGCTTCACCCTCGCGCTGGACCGTTAGCGTCTGTTCGAGCGCATGCAGGTCTTTTCTGTCGAGCGTCAGCGAGGCGCGCATGAGCTTGCCTCCGGCGGCGACCCCAGCGGCATCGTTCTCGTATTTGAGGACGTAAGAGCCTTCCCTCTCTTCGACCGTTACAGTTTCGGTGCGCCCGACGAGCAGGCCGAACTCTTTGGCAGAGGCGTTCAGCCGCCAGAGTTCGCCGGTTTCAAGGATGGCGCGGGCTGAAACGTCCGGCGAGGTGCGCGCCTGCGGCTGCTGCCCTGGACGATAGACGGTGCTCGTGCCGTCCTGTTTCGTCCATTCGCCCGCGACGAGACTGTTCCGCTCGTCGTAGATGCGGCGCAGCCTTAACCCGTGCGCGGAGCTCTGCCAGACCTCTATGCGACGGCGGCTGAGCAGATCGCCGCCTTTCGCGCGCCGCTCTTCAAGATTGATCGTGCGATGCACCACCACCTCAGGATTTCTGAAGGCGGTCTCTTCCGTCGCGGCCGCGCGGCGCAGGAGTTCTGCCGCAGAAGCCGTGGGGACGTGCAGGCGAATAAAGAGCAGCGCCGCGATCAGGAGCAGAGAGACGATGGCCGTGATCGTGCCGGGCCGCAGCCAGAAGCCTGTATTAGCAAACCGGCGCCACACCCTTTCGATGAAATTCGGAGAGCCGACCGGCTCCGGCTCGTACTTAAAACTTTGCGGCTTTGTCAGTGAGGAGGGCTTTAACTGCGCCGTTTCCGGCAGCGCACGGAGTTCTCCGCCCTCGTCCGGCTGCATAAGGCTTTCCGCGCTCAGCAAAGGGTCGAAGTAAATGACCTGCAACGTCGGCCAGGGGCTGCCGAAGCTCAAGGTCGCTTCGAGCGTGCGGTCATCGCTCAGCTGGACGCGGGCCGAGCGCCTCTGGGCTCCGTCATCAACCGGGAGGAAGAGGAGGCGAATCTCCTGCTCGCTGAAGATTTCGACGAAATCAATCTTCTCCTCGACGTTGATACTCACGGTCTGCTCGCTCAGTTCAGAGCCGACCTTCTGCGCCGCCATCAGGTAACCGTTGACTGAAACGCAAAGCTCCGAAGGACGATGCTCAAGGACGTCCCTGGCACGCTTCCGACATCTTCGCAGCTCGCTCTCAGACGCCCCGCCCCCAGCTTCGCCACCACCACCATCATCACCGTCGCCGCCCTTCGGGCGAGTATCAGTCCCGAGCGTGTCTGTCGGAAATCGCTCGGCGAGTAAGGGGAGATTGAGCAGGCGATTGACTTCGTCAAGGCATCGCGGGCAACTGACCAGATGCCCCAGCGCTACATGATCTGGACCGGGGCCTTGCGCGCGGCGATAGATATTTTCGAGATGCTGAGCTGTGAAGCAATCGCCCCGGCGTGAGTTGAAGATCATCCGGCGCAGCTCATTCAAAAGCAGGTCCGGCGTCTCGGTAAACTCCGTCGGCGCGGGCTTGACCATCTCCGCAGACGTTTCGCGAAGGAAGCGCAGGCTCTTCGGGTTCTCAAGATACTGGCGTGCTTCGCTGCGAGCCACGCGCAGGCGCTCCTCCACGGCGGAGCGCGTTGCGCCCATCAAGAGCGCGATCTCGCGCGGGTAGTAGCCGTGCAGGAAGCGCAGGATCAGCACGCTTCCAGCCTTCGACGTCTCCTTACGCGTCGTTGCGTAGCGGCAGACCTCGCGCAGCTCGTCCTGAAGGCGAATCCGCTCGCGCGGGTCCGCCGCACGCAGCCCCGTTTCCGCCGAGTCGTAATCCACAATCGAGAGCGTCCTTGGCTGTTGCCTGAGGAAGCGTCTCACCTGTGAGAGATGTAGGTTGCGGAGCATCTTGTAGAGGTAACCGTCCAGATTGCTGATCGCCTCAAGGTCCGGGCGGGTGAAGGTGAACTGTATGTAAGCATCGTGCACCAGGTCCTCCGCCCGCTCGCGGTCGTTTTCCGTCAACTGCAATGCCCAGGAGCGCAGCCGCGCGTAGCGCGCGAGGAAGAGTTCCTCGTGCCGCTCACGATCAGGAGCAATTTTCGCGGGCTGTAGCATTGCTTCCACTCTAGAAGACGCTCGGCGGAGGAGAAAACCCACGCCGGAAGAAAATTTATTTTTGCGGGACTAGCTTTGAAATGAGGGCTTTTTGATTATTGCTGCTTGCAATTGCACGTGACCGCTAGAACATAGAGCACGGGTCACACTCATTCAGACGACACGAGAGCTATCTTACGGTGTTCATTCGAATGTGAGCAAATGAAGGCTGTAGGGGCAGGTCAGTCCCATCCAAGTTAGCAGTCCACTTCTGCCTGCCATTGGCGTCGTAATTGTACTGCCTGCCCCTGAACTTATTATCTACCGTGAGGTTGCCAGCATTGTCGTAAGTGAGCTGTGAGAAGGTGAAGCGATTCGTAGCTTTGCTGATGTCTGTATCTTCTACAGCGGTGTAGGGCAGAGGATTCGATTGATTGGCTGCTTTCTGGTAGCGATTGCCGAAGGTGTCGTAGTCGTAATTGATGAGATAACTCTGCTGGCTGTTATCTCCGCGATACTCGCTCGCCTGTGAGAGACGGCCTAACGAGTCATAAGAGAAGTGTTGCTGCCACTGTTTAGCCCTGCCAATGAAACCTTCTATCCTTGGCTCAGATTGCAAAAGTAATTTTAGTAGCCCAGCAAAATGATGATTCCGATAAGTACGGCTAACAGACCGCCAATGAGGTTACTTATTTGATACCACTTGACGTTGATTCTCTTACCTAGTATCGGGTCTGTCTTTGCTGCAAGGCGTCCTAGAGGGACATAGAATATGATAAAGATAAGACCGCCAACAAGAAAGAGCCAGCCTCCAAACTGTGAATCTTTCATTTTAGTCTACTCATAATTAAGCTTTATACATAGGCTGTAAGAGCAAGGCTTGCATATGCTGATACTATACAAGAAAGCAGGACATGCCTAGTTCTCAACCTAGTGTAGAGCCACGAGCCTTGGTGCTTGGTTTAATTGATCACTCATAAAACTCGTACATCGCGTCTGTACTCATCTATGCCTGAAAAAAATAAAGAGCATCAACGGAATAATCTAGGAAATATAGCCAATCCAGCCCCAGAAGTATAAATGGGCATTGGCCCTGTTATTGTTATTGTAACATCCAGTTGAGGAGTTCCTACGAACTCATTAACTGTCGTAGGTCCCCGTGGGATTAATGGCTTATTAACGGTAATCCCGGTAAGGCCAGGTACGGTTGTAAAAGGCCAAGAGGTTGAAAAACTACCGCTCAGCCCCATACCCTGAGACCCTTCATTAAGAACACGGGAGTATGAAACTTTCGGTATACCGATATTTACCCCTATACTCATCAACATCAGTCCGTTGGAATTATTAACGATACCTCCACAAAACCAAGTAACACAAACTGTATGGCTAGTATTATAAGGCCCTCCTCTATCGGGAGCCTTTGGAGGTTCAGCTACATTTGGTGGGTTAGACAAGGGCTGCTTGGTGACATGACTTGTGAAGCGATTAATCATAATCACTGGTGAACCCCCATCCCCATCTGGAAGATAATATCCTCCCCTTCCTAGTGATTGCAGTGCCGCTACCATATCATCGACAGATTCAAAATCTCCATAAATAGTTACCGTGGCGTTCACTGAAGGATCATCACCGCTATCGTTGGCACTATCATCAAAAGGTGTAGGGTCTGAATAGTCCCCTCCGTACCTATCGTTATCAACCTTGTGATCATGCCTTTTCATTGCCCGCTGAATAACACTTGGCCCGCCGAAATGAGGCTCATCGAGACCAGACGTACCACCCCAGCCTTCAAATCCGCCATACCCTTGATTTGCTCCAGCCATCAATCCTAGTGGGTCAGTCAGATTCACCGGATCGTTATTGACATAACTGTATCTATTGAACGACTGCGGATCGCCAACCGTCATACTCCCACCATAGGGGTCAGGACTCGTCCACCTGCCAGAGATACCGTCATACTTCCGCCACAGCGTGTGAGCCATTCCTGTGGCCTCATCCTTCTCCATCCCCGCATACTTCTGCCTTGCGCTATTTGCGCCTGCATAGTGCGGGTCTGTCGAGCGCAACCCCACAGCACTCAACTCCTCTCCGAACGGCTGATAATCCTGCCTGGAAATGATCCCTGTTGAATTCATTACCACACGAGTCGAGCCTTGATGATCTGAGAAGACGTACTGCGTGCCTCCTGCTCCTGCCGCAGCTTGCCCGTACTCGGCCACCAGCTTCCCGCCAGCGTCATAGACCATCACGCTCATCACGCCGTTAGCAATAGTTGCCACACGCTGACCCGCCCCGTCATAGACAGACCAAGCCGCACCTGTGCCATCCGTCAACGCTGCATACTTCTGCCTGCCATTGGCGTCGTAATTGTACTGCCTGCCTCTGAACTTATTATCTACTGTGAGGTTGCCAGCATTATCGTAAGTGATCTGTGAGAAGGTGAAGCGATTCGTACTCTTGCTGATGTCTGTGTCTTCCACTGCGGTGTAGGGCAGAGGATTCGATTGATTAGCTGCTTTCTGGTAGCGATTGCCGAATGGATCGTAGTCGTAAGTGTTTGAATAGCTCTGCTGGCTATTGTCCCCGCGATACTCGCTGGCTTGTGAGAGACGACCTAAGCTGTCATAGCTGAATCTCTGCTGCCATTGCTTTGCCGTACCGATGAAGCCTTCAATGCGTCCAATCTGACCGTTGTTCTTAGATTCATCCACCGTGCCGTCGGCGTTGACTCGCCCGTACTTGTACCCGTACTGCTGGATCGTAGAACCGTCTTTGACTAAGCTGAGAGTCTTTAGTTGCAGGCGGTCGTTGTAATCGAAACTCTCGACAGCACCGTTGCCTAAAGTCACTGCCTTCAACAACCCCTGTGGCGAGCTGTAGTCGAACTGGCTGGCGTAGGTCTTCGCGCCGCTCGTCACGCTACTCAGACCAGCCGAATCGTTGAAGCTGTAATTGACAACTCTACCTGACGGGTACGTCTGGCTCGTCAACTGCCCGCCCAGATTGTAGCCATAAGACAGAGTATAGCTGTTGCTTCCGACCGCCTGTTGCTGACGAGTGACTCTCCCCATCAAATCGTAATCGTAAACTTGCGAAGTCGCAGGTATCTCTGGCATCTGTCCTGACGCTGCAATTGAATCAGTCGTAACGGTCGTCAGCCGCCCCTTGTTCACGTAGCCCGTTCTTGCCTGGTCGTAATAGCTCCTGACAGTCGGAGTGCCGTCACTGTAGCTGACCTGATAGATGCGGTTGAGGCTGTCGTAATTGTATTGCGTGCTGATATTTCTAGCATCCGTCATCGTGGTCGGAAGCCCCTGATAATCACCCTCGTCATAAACAATCTTTCTTGACCATTGAGAGTTGCCCGTCAATGAATCTGAGGCTGTGAAGACGGCAGCCTGCTCGACCTGGCGCTCGTAAGTCAATCGTCCGAGCGAGTCATATTTGAAATACCGATGCTGTAGCTGTGTGCCTGTCCCTTGCTGCACGTGCACGAGATTGCCCTGTGTGCTGTAGTCGTAATAAGTGGCCTGCGCGGGCGCATCCACTGTTCCCAGACTTCCACTCGCCTCCGGCTCGTCAACTCTCACAATCCGGCCCAGAGCGTCCACCTTCTGCCTTCGCTGTTTCCCGGCCTGATCCGTCACGGTCGTGTAGATGCCCTGATAATCTGTCTGGATAGTCGTCGCATCAGGCAGCGTAACAATCTTTACACGCCCTAACGCATCATACGTGCTCGTCGTACAGAGAGAACAAGAGGAGGGCGGTGTCGCACTCGGCAAAGATGTGCGATAAGGATTCGAGACTTGGCTGACTCTCCCAAGCTGGTCGTAATACGTGTCACTGGTGATCCACGGAGCATTTGCGTCGCTCGTCTCATAGGCGAAAGAGCGCACACTTCTCCCCAATTTATCGAAATACTGTCTGGCGGTGGTGCTGCGCGTCGCGTCAAACGATGACTTTGTTTCGACGTATAGATCACCAGCCACATCGTTGTAGTCATAAGTCGTCCAGCTTCCATCGGGACGCGTGACTTTCCGCAACCGGTTCAAAGGGTCGGTCACGTCATTAGCATCTTTGTAGCTGAAGTTGGTCGTCTGAAGGTTAGCGTCTGTAGTCGAAAGCACCAACCCGGTCGTGAGATCATAGGTGCTGCTCGACGTGAAAGCCGCATTGGAGCCATGTGCGCCTGAAGGGTCGGGAATGGCTGTCGTCGCCGAAGTAGCAAAGGCGTGCTTGTAAGTCGCTGAATATGCGGTCTGAGATTCGATCCCGCGCTCGTTCTTCACTTTCCAGACATTACCCACCTGGTCAAACTCCGCGTGCGTGTCCAGACACACTCCCGCCGGACATGGCTGGTTGAGAGGCACGTCCGCTGCCGAGGCATCAATGTAGCGCCTGACTGTCGTGACGTTGCCGCGATATACCCCCGGATCAGTCCAATCACTGCCAAAGTCGTTGTAAGCCTGTAGCGCTGCCTCGTCGTAACCCGTCTGGGCCTTGCTGACTGGCTGCCCGTTAGCATCTTTCAGAACTACAGAGGTCGCCAAGCCCAAGATGTTCCGATCCCGGTAATTTGAATTGTCCAGGTAAGTCGTCACTGCGCTGCTTGCCAGCGTGCCCGTACCCGGCGAAATGACGTTGATCGTTCCGGTCTGAGCGGTCGTCTGGTTGACACTATCAAAGAAGGATTCCGTCGAAACCGTCAAATTGAGCCCTGTGGTGAACTCATACGTGGAAGGGTTATCGTAACCGTAAGTCAAAGTCTTCGCCAGCGCGGTGTCAGTGCCCGTATCAAGAATAAGGCTCACTTCTTTAGTCGGGCGGGGATTACGCATCGCCGGGGCTGTCCTAATTATCCCGTTATAATTTACCGTGACGTTTCTCGACGAGTATGTCCAATCAGTCAGCTTGCGCCGCAGCATTGGGCCGCCCTGATACTCGTAAACACGCTCATCATAGGGCACGCCGTTGCGCGGGTCCTCGTATCCGAACTTCGGGTAATTCTGGTTTGCGTACTGTGATACCGGAGGCGCTTTAAAAAGATAACGCTCCGTGTAGGTGTTATCCGGGGCCTTCGTCCACTGCATATATTTATTCGCGGCGGCATCGTGAGTGACCCCGTACTGCCACTGAGCCCTATCGGTTCCTGTCCCAGTGGGGCTGACCCAGCGCGATGTCACGCCGCGATTGGCTTGGTCGTAAGGCGCGTCCTGAGAACTCAGGGGCACGATCTTGCCATATTTATACTGCTCGAAAGCGCCGGTCGGGTAAGTCACCTTAGTGATCTCGCCGTACTCATTATATCCGAACTTGTAACTCAACCCGTTCGGCAGCACTATCTCGGACAGGACGACGGGATTAAACACGGCCTGCGGCGCGATCACGTAGTCGTTCATTGTGCTGGAGGGGTTCTCGGTCGTCTCGAAGATATGAGGTCCGGGCAAAGCCTGCGGCGGATTGTTGATGCTCGGAGTGCCGCTGATGTAGTGGCCTCCGGCATATCCGAGTTGCGGGGTCGCCCCGGTTTCCGGGTCCGGGACGAGCGCGTTTGATAAATACGTCCAGCGAAAAGTGTAGGGTACTGTAGTGCCCGGCGGTGAATAGTTGTAATCGCCGGGAGCGCCTGCCAATGGCGGCGCAGAGATGGGTGGACGCCCCAGCGTATCAGTCCACTGGGCCGTGCTCCTGTTATAGTTCAGCGTGTTGCCGTTGCGATCAATGAATTGAATCGTGTTTTCGCCAAAAACGTAGCGCGAGCCGTCCGGGAGATACAACGTCGGAGGTGAATTTGAGTTGTCATAGCGCAAGCGCGACCCGTCAACAGCATAGTAATTACCCGTGTTATTCACCTGCCCTGTATAGGGTGTATCGTCCCGGCGTAGCTCGTGAGATGAGCCGTCGGGCATGTGAACGATAAGACGAGGTACTTTCCAAAAGCCGTCAGGCGACCACACAGGGTTACGACAATCGAGGCAGACTGGTTTCCCGTCGTAGTAATAAACCTGACTGCTCTCCGGCCATTCTAAAGTTGGAACTCCGAGGCTTGATGTCCATCCGGCAACTGAGTGCTCTGCGTATTTCGCCTCGGTCATTGCCTCGGATTGATTTACGTCGTAAGGGTTATAGATAGTGCCGGTGTGTTTGATGCGCCACACCTTCGAGGAGTAGTAAAGCGTGATGGGCAGACTTGCTCCGCCGCGTCCCGGATACGCGCGCAGAGGAATCTGCAAAGTGTTATCAAGGCCGGAGCCGATGCTGCCCTGGTTGTATTGAATGTTCTGTGCAAACGTCGCAGAAGACGTAAGGCACAATGAACAGAGGAGCAACAATATTCTCATCATAAAACTCGTCAATCGAAGCTGTTGACGATTAATCGCTGGTAAGGCGACGGTAAAGTTCGATGAATGTAAGTTGATGAGCATCATGATGAATCTATCCTCGAAGAATCGTCCCTCTTTCCCTCTGTTCAAGACTCCTATCTAAGGGAAAATGTTTATCGTGTAGCTGCATTCACGGAGTCGCCTTAATCAGTTAAGGATTGTTCCCGTTTCACCTTCGGCACTCGGTTAAGGGAGAGGATTCGTGCCAGGCTGCGGCCCCTGAGGCGGTGGCGGAGCCTGCGCCGTGATCCGGCACGACCAGGAGGTGTGGCCCGCGACCGAGAGCACGTACTGTCCCGCCGCGCCTAACTCCAACTCGGTGGCCCACTCCGTCGCCTTCTCCGCAATAGTGATCTCGCGCACCAGCTCCCCGTTCTCGCGGCTGACCCGCAGCGTGAGCTGCTCCTGGCTGCCCTGAAGCTCCAGAGCAAGGTGGACAATACCCGTACTGACGGTCGCGCTCGCCGGCGTCATTCCCTGGCCGCTGATCACGATGGTGAGCTGCGACGGCGCCGCGCTCTGGGCGTCCGCATTGAGTGACAGCGTGACTAGCAGAGCTACGACCAGCGTGGCGCAGGCCAGAGCGCGCCCGAATAAGCCGCTTCTTCCCGCCTTCGTTCTCGTTATTAAATGCTGAAGTTTGTGCATCTCTAGTTCTCCTCTTGTTGTTCTATCAACAGATTGGTTAGTTAAGGATTCCTCGACTACTGCAAGCTCAAAAGCACCAGTATCTCTCCGGTGCCTTTCTCCAAAGGCTCCAGCGCCTTGCCGATCAGCGTGCCGGGGCGGTGCAGCTTGACTCCGCCCACATCCACGGGCTCCGACTTCATCGCCACGCCCTCCCTGTCACTCGTCACCAAGAGGTCCCCGATGCGGATGGGTGAGCGCGTGGCGTCCACCTTCACTTTGACTCTTCCCGTAGTCGCCACCAGCGCCTTATCTTTGCCTGCTTCGCCGAGCGCAAGTCCCGGTCTTTCTGAGACCACGCCGGCAACACGTGTGTCGTAAGCCTGCCCGGAGGCCATCACCTGGTTTGATTGATCGGGGTTGAGTGTGACTACTGTCCCGGCTGGCAGGGCGCGGGCGGCTGGGACCCACTCGGCCACGTCCTGGTACTTGGCCGTGATGTTTCCATCCACTATGAGTTCGCCTGTGACTTTGGCGTCTCCGCTGACTTCCAGCTTTTTAGTGGGGCTGGTGGTGCCGAGTCCCAACGTTGCCCCCATTCTCCATCAGTAAGAGTTTGGAAGTTGTTGCCGCCACGTCCCCGATATGAACGACGGCGGAACTGCTCCCGCCACGCAGATAGGTATCTTCATTGGCGCCATATGAGACCAGCAGGGTCGCCAGCGCGCCGGAGTTGCCCAGTTGGCGGACATCCAACTTAGCTACTGGATTCGCCGTCCCGATCCCGAGATTACCGCTCCCATCAAAGAACATGCGGTAGGCGCCGGCTGTTTCGTCGTAGATGCCCAGCGCGCCGGGCGCGCCGAAAGCTCCTGAGTAGAGCAGCCAGGAGTGGCCGCCCGATTGTGTGTTCTCCAGTTTGAGAATAGGGTAGCCGCCGGTTTCGGAGTTGTCGCCAGCGATGTGCAGACGTTTGGTCGGGTTGAGCGTGCCGATGCCGATGTTGCCGACCGTGTTAATCGTCATCCGGATGTTATTGCCGAAGGTGCCGAGATGAAACGCGCCCTCGGAACGAATACTGAAGGAGTCGGCTATCTCACTCGAAAAGAGGGTCGCACTGCCTGTCCCAGTCTTCCCGAAGCCGATATAGCCGCGTCCCGTAACGCCTGATGCGCCGCCGCCAAAGGAGATGTAGCCTCCGCGATCATTCGTCCCTTGTAATTGCTCGAAGCGGGTGATGGCCGGGAGAGTGCCCGAGGCGGTCTGCACGGTTAACTTCCCATTGCTGACGCTCGTCGTGCCCACCCCGACATGGCCGGTATTGGTGTTATTGATGTCATTGCCGTTAGTAGTCCACTGGCTTTGTGCCTGTGCCTGATCAATCCGCCCTGTCAAAACCAGGAGAGTCAGCACGGCCAACAGGCTGATCCAAAGGGTCGAATGTTTGCGTCTCGGTATCTCAATATTGTTCATGATCTTTTCCTTCTTCGCTGAATTACAGAATCGGCAGGTAAACGTTTGCTCCAAGGGGTCTTCTTCTCACTTCAGGCGCTCACGTATCTGCGTGAAGTGCGCTGCGCTGACGGCAGACCCTCTAGCCAGCGGCGGGTCCGTCGGGTAGGACTGTGACATCTCCAGGATGGTGAGCGCCTCATCCAGCTTTGAGCGCAGGTCAGTCACATCTTCCAGGTAGATTGTGCGGCGCTGGCTAGTGGGACTGGACACAGGGTCCGGGTATGTCCAGGAGGCTGCGGAGAGACCGGCCAACGCGCGCGCGGCGTTCACCGCTTGCCTCAACTCGACGAGGTGCTGTGCTTTAATGATCGTTCTCGTCCCCGCAGGGTTAAGCGGATCGTCCGTGAAGGTGGCGGTGGTTGCCAGGTCCTTGTTGCTGTAGGTGGTGAAATTGCCCTGTGAATCAACGGCGCGCACCCGGTAGAGATAGGCAGAAGTTGAGCTGACAGCGGTATCGTTGTAGCTGGTCGCGGTGACGTTTGAGGCGATAACCGTGTAGCCTGCGGAGAGGCTCTGCATCCGCTCGATCTGGTAATGATCAACTGTGCCGCCCGTAGCAGCAGTCCAGTTAAGATTGACCTGAGAGGTGGACGTGCCTGTGGCGATGAGGCTCGAAGGCGGGGAAAGCGTGGATGTCCCTCCGCCGCTGCTTGGCTCTTCGGTGGCGATGAGACGGCCTCCGGCGTAAATGTACTCTTTCGAGAGTTGGGGCGTCGGAGAGGTCTGTGGAGCCGGAGAGAGATAGTTAGAGGACGTATGAATGCTTCGCCATTGTGCGAGGAGCGCGCTGGTCAGGCCCAGGCACAAAATCAAACCGGCTATTAAGACAGCTTTTCGTCGGCTTCGGCTTTGGCGCAGGGGCTGCTTTTGCTTCTGCTGTTGACGGGACTTCTTCTTCGGCATCAAGACCTCTTTTCTATAAACACACTTCGACCGCTCGGGCAGCACGGCACTCACACGCGCACACGCTTCAAGTTGATATTCAGTTTTTTGCTCGATTGATTGTGGGAGTGACAGCAGGTTTGGACCTTACGTCAACAAGCGTGGGGGAACGCGAAACCAATTTTGAAGTGGCTCAGATTAGAGCTAATAGAAAAAGGTTGCCGGAGGAATCACAAAAAATTTGGCTCATGTCGAGAATCGGCGCAAACGAAAAGGATTGGCGCGCACCACGCGGAATCAAACGAAAGATGAGCCTGTCCCTTTCGTGTAATTTATATTGAGCCGCGCCTGGAGGTTTGAAAGACGGCAGGGAAGAGTCTTCTGCCCGCTCTAATTTATCAAACCACGGGCAGAGGACTCGTCCCTGCCCCTACAATGCTCGCGCGTTAGCACTCAAGCGCGGGAATTCACTTGGAAGCCGCCGCGCTTTTCTTCTTCTGGTTCTGAAGAATGCCCGAATCCACTATAGCCCCTGCGCGTGAGACGACCTGAAAATACATCTTGTCGCCGACCACTTCCAGAAGCATGAAGGACAGGTCTGTGTCGAACGCCTTCGCCGTCAGCGGCGAGTTATCCTTAATGTCCCCCTTGCGCAACTTTCCGCCCGCGCCCGAGATGAAGTAGTAAATCCCCTTCTGCGGCTTGATCCTCTCGTAGAAGTGCTCGTGCCCTGCGAAGACGACGTTGACCCCGTACTTCAAAAAGATCGGCTCGACCACTTCGCGCAGGTCCGTTTCCGAGCCGTGCTTGCCGCCAGACGAGTAGGGCGGATGATGGAAGTAGGCCACTTTCCATTCGGAGGTGTCCTTCGACAGCTCGTCCTCCAGCCACTTCACCTGTTTCTTGTCCATGTAGTTGCTGTTCAGCGAGTAGAAGGCGACGTTGCCTTTCTTGAACCTGTAATACTCGTTCCCGTTCATGTTGAAGTTTTCGTAGAAGCGCTGGTTCGACTCGTCGTGGTTGCCGAGCGTGGCGTAGAACTTGACCTTTTCGTCAAGCAAACGCCTGTAAGGTTCTTCGAACTTCTTCTTGTAGTCGTCCGCCTTTTCGCCCTTGTAAAGGTTGTCGCCCATCATCAGGATGAATTCGAAGGGGAAGGCTTGATGGTAGCGCGTCATCAGGTCCGCCATCTCGTACTGCTCTTTGCCGCCCGTCCCAGTGTCGCCCACGACGGCGAAGCGCACGGAGCCGTCCTTCAAAGGCAGGACGAGTTTCATGGCCGGCGCGCCGACCCGCGTGCCCTGGGCCCGCGCGGCCGAAGGGTTGCTCTGAGAGCGTGTATCCGTTACGAAGCCGCCGAACAGAAGTAAAGCGGCGGTTAAAACCAGAGAGAGGGTGCGTTTCATACCTTTCCTCCTCGCGCGCCCGTTACGGGACGGCGTCAAGCATGTAGTCAAGAATCAGGCCGTTCTCCCTGTCAACGAGCAGCATGTTCCGGCCCACGAAGCGGTATCTGATCTGCTTCGGCAGTTGCGGCAGCTTCAGGAGCAGAGTGGGCGGCATCTCCAACAACTCCTGGCTCTCCGGATACGGGTAGTTGATGCGCAGCGGGACGCCTTTGACTTCCGACTCCACCAGAACCGTCTTACGCAGCTCGGCCCTGTCGCGCCCCTTGAACTCGTCCTTGATGATCGAGCGAATCAGGGCGGCGGCCGCCTCTGTGAAGATGTCGCCGTGTTTGGCGCCGGCCCTGCCGGCCCTCACAATCTCCTGGAAGAGCTTCTTATGCGCCTCGATCTGCTCCGGGTTTGAGTCTTTCGACAGTTTCGGCAGCTTAGTCTCCAGCCCCTCGCGCAGCTTCACGTACTCCTTCACGCGCCCCTCAAAATCCGCCGCCACCTTCTTGTCGCCCGCCTGCGGGTCCTGTTTCCCGGCGGGAGAAGCGGCGGCAACAAACGCGGCTGGCGTGAGCGCCAGACAAAAGATGACCGCGATGCAGATTCGTTCTCTAATATTTCGTCTCATAGGGGGACAGGACAGCAAGCACGATGCCATCCACAGGCCCGCACGAATGCGCCGCCCGATGGAGCCTATAAGATGCTGGAAATGCAGCCCGTTGAGCGGCTCGAAGGGTGAAGAGTTGGCTCGCCCTTCGGCCCGCCTAATGAACGCTTGTAAGACGCACTGTTCTTACACAGTGAAGGTGAGCCAATCTAAGCAACCCCCCACATCTAGGGAAAGTTTTGATAAGAAAACGGAAGGCGGCGGTTCTGAGGTGTCTTAGAGCCAAAGGCACAAGTGTACTTTGATGATACGCTGAATTCGTACCCAAATGGCGGCTAGCCTGTCATGAATACTGGCTAAGAGCACAAATTTATTTCGCTTAGGGGTCGGCGAGTGTGATTGCGGGCTGTGGCACAGCGCACGCATACGGACGATTCTCATCGAGGCAAAGATTACGCACATCCGTGTGAAGGATGCTGTGGAGGAAGTTATTTGATGCGAATATCAAAGAGAGTTAGTTTAACAGTTCTCCTGCTGATAATTTTTAGTCTCTGCTTGCAGCCGCCCGCCTTCGCGCAGAAATCAAAGAAAGGCAAAGAGAAATCGGCCACACCGATTCTCTGGCGAGACCCCGGCGACATCCAGTCACGCAGTCTTCTACATGGACCGGGATCGCCTGAGTTGGCGCCGGTCGCCCCGTTCACTTTTGTCGAAGAGGACAAGGACGGCGAGTCGCCCAAGTTCGAGGTGAAGGATGCGAACGGGGTGAAGTGGAAAGTTAAACTGGGCACAGAGGCACAGAGCGAAACGGTGGCGACGCGCCTCGTCTGGGCGGTCGGATATTTCGCAGAGGAGGCTTACTATTTCGACGAGGCGCAGATCGAAAACCTGCCCCGCCTCTCGCGCGGGCGGGAATTCGTCGCGGGTAATGTGGTGCGCGGCGCGCGGTTCGAGCCGAAGCGCGAGGACCTTAAGCGTGGGTCAACATGGGGGTGGCAGAAGAACTCGTTCGAGGAGACACGCGAATTGAGTGGGCTGAAGGTGCTTATGATCCTTCTCAACAACTTCGATGCGCGCGAAGCCAATAACCGCGTCTTCTACGCGGATGCCCCTGACGGCGGACGCGAGGCACGCCATTATGTTACCGATCTGGGTGCGACACTTGGCCGCGCCGGGGGCCTGGGCGGCAAGCGTACGAAGAACGACCTGGAGGACTTCCTCTCGACCAAGTTCGTCCGAGGCGTTGACGATGGCGTCGTGGAGTTCGACTTCGACACCCGCCCCAGGGGACTCGGCCACCTGTCAGTGCTCCAGCCGTTTTATTACCGCGGCCAGGTGAAGAAGGAGAAAGCCATGCGCGGGATACCGGTAGAGCACGCGCGCTGGATCGGCTCTTTACTCTCGCAACTTACGGACGACCAGCTCCGAGACGCCTTCAGGGCGGCGAAGTACGACGAGCCGACGACAGAGGCTTACGTCCGGACACTGCGCGAGCGCATCAGCCAGCTCACAAAACTATAGATATCACGCCGCCGGAAGACGCGCCCTGCTCAGTGACGCTCTTCCGGCGAGTAAGCTGAGCGGGTGATCTGATAGACGAAGCTGTCGCGCCCGCCCGCGTCCCGTTTTGAGCCCACACGCGCGCCGCCTATCTTTTCCACGGCCCGCTGCGAGCGCAGATTCCCTGTGCCGACAAGAAAGATGATGCTCTCAACGAATCTGAAGGCGTGCCTCAGCATGAGCCGTTTCATCTCTCCATTGTAGCGGCCTCCCCAGTGGGACCGCGCCAGGAAGGTCCAGCCGATTTCGATCTCGCTTCTCTCTTCGTCGTAAGCGTGGAACCGCGACGACCCGATGATCTGCCCCGTCTCGGAATCAACGGCGACGAGCGCCCCGCCGGACTCCAGAGCCTCGCGAAAGAATTCCGTAAAAACCTCTTCCTTGTAGCGGTCCCTGACAGGGTGTTGTTCCCAGATGAGCGGGTCCGAGGCCACGCCGTAAAGGTCCTGGAAATCCTCCGGCCGCAGCGGACGTAAAAGGAGGAGCTCGCCTTCTAAAACAGGTTGCAGGTCAAAGGGCATTGTCGGTTGCGGTCCGCTAGCGCGTGCCGGTCCGCGCGTTCTCAGGAATTATTTATTTCCACGCTGCTCCAGCGCCGCTTTAACGGTGGGCCACATCGTCCTGGCCCAATACTCGTAGCCTTCCGCGCTCGGGTGAAAGCCATCTTCTGAGAAGAATTCCGGATGCGTCGGGATGACGTTGTGTGTCTCCGTATAAGCGTCAACGACGCGCAGCTCATACCGCTTGGCGATTGACTCGATCTTTTCGTTGAAGGAGAGGACGCGGCTCCGCGTCTCCTCACGAAATCTCGCGCCCACGACCGGAGCGAAAGAGATGTCCGGAATATTCGTGACGACGATTACGGCGCTCGTCTCTGCCCTGAGACGCTTGATGATCTCTTCGTAATTGCGCGCGAAAGCTTCGGCCGTGAACCCGTGTCCGATGTCGTTGATGCCAATGCCGAGCGTGATGAGAGTCGGGCGCGTCGCGAGCGCCGTTCCGAGCTGAGCGCGCAGGACGTCCTCTGCCGTCGCGCCGCTGACGCACAGGTTGTTTAGGCGCGCTTCCGTGCGTTCTCTCTTGATTCTCTCGAAAAGTCTGGCGACATAGCCCCCGCCTGATTTAGCGCCGACGCCCACGCCCGTCGAGTCTCCGAGCGCGGTGTAGATGACGGCCGCCCCCTGTTCCTCTCTCATGATCTTCGCCTTGTTCTCTGTCTGTGCTGAATCGGAACGCGCGCAGGCCGCCAGCGCCAGGATAAGAATGGGCAAAAGTCGAAACGGGGAAACGCAGGAAGAGAGAGAGAATGCCCTTTTATCTCCTTTTCCCCTTTTAGACATTTGCACTTTCCCCTTCTGTTCTCAGCGCACGGGCTCGCGCAAAACCGCTTCGGCGGCTTGCGCGGCGACGTGCGCGGCTTTCGGTTGCGCGCGCCTGAGCCCTGCGACTTGCAGGAGCGATTCGCCCGTGCGCGAAAGCAGCCGCACGAGGTCGCCCTCCTCGGCGCGCGTCTCCTGCACCAGATCGGCCCAATCTTCACCCGAAGCCCAGCGCGCCGCGGTCGCAGCCGCCGAAAAATTTATCTCCGGCGCGGGCTCTAGCCCTTGCTTCCACTCTTCGGTGGCAACTTTATAGGCGACTTCCTCAAACCGCGCAAGTGCGTTGACCAGCGAGTCGTCAAGCTCCAACTCTCCGTAATCGCGGTCCTCGTCGGCGGCCAGGGCCGCCATCAGCCCCGCGGCCCTGGCCGTATCGAGCGAGGCGAACAATCCCTTTTCAAGGGCCTCGCCGACCAGGAGCGGACGGTCCACGTGCAGGTCCGCCAGCCAGCGCCCGCGCTCCGTCACACGCTCCGCAGCGAAATCCAGATAACCGAAGCTGGCGAGCACGCGCGCGCGCCGCTCGAAAGGCTCCCAGACCTCAGCGCGGATACTTTGAATGTGCCGCTCGCAACGCTCCACGGCCTCCGCGTCTTCGATCACGGACCAGAGCGCTTCGGCGCAGGCGCTCCTCTCACTGCCGCTCAGGTTCTCCGGCGCGATGCCGTCTATCATGTCGTTGATGACGTTCACGGCGTCCGATTCGCCCGCGCGCATCTCGCTCAACTTAGGCTCGTCCAGGGCGAGCGTCCCGCCGCCGCTTCTGACTTCAGCGAAGGCGCGCTCGATGGCGTCCTCCGTGAGCGGATAGACGGGCGCATAGACTCGGCCGACGCGTTCGAGCGAGAGGTTCGCGCCGCGCCCATCCTCGCGCATCCCTATGAGGTTGCCGCCGCGCCGTCGCATCACGAAGAGAAGACGCCGCCCGTTGCGCCCCACCCCGACGACGCGGCCCGGGACCACCATTTCGTCCAGCCAGCGGAACAACATCTCGGCGCGCGTTTGCGGCAGAGTTTCCAGAAGACGCGTGCGCGCGCTCGCCAGTCTCTCCAACCCGCGCGCCACACTCGTCGGCAAGTGACACCCGGCCTCATCCAATTTTTCTCTGATGCGTCGCTCGGCCTCTGCGCGCTCGCGCTCCTGGCGAGCGAGGCGGCGTGCCGTCTCCAGGTGAGCGAAACTGCGCTCCGCAATCTCACGCACCTGATGGAAGCTCTCATAAGCGTCGAGCAGATTGAGGAGCGTCGAGTAGGTCGCGCGAAATTGACTTTGCAGCGGGTCAGGCGGTGACGTCAGAAGCAACGCGATGCGCTCCGGGTCCTGATGAAGCCCCGGCGCGGCGACGACGAAGCCGACCCGGTCGCGCCCGCGACGCCCGGCCCGCCCGGTCATCTGCTGCAACTCGGAGGCGGAAAGCGTGCGCCAGCCACCAGCGGAGCGCGCCTCGACGTTAGAGATGACGACCGTGCGCGCCGGGAAATCAACACCTGCGGCGACTGTCGCCGTCGCGAAGATCGCGTCAAGCAGACTGGCGGACATCAAGCGCTCGATGACCAGTTTCCAGGCGGGAATGTGACCGGCATGATGCGCCGCGACGCCGCCCTTGATGATCGTGTCCCAGTGGCGATGCCCTCGCACCTCCGGGTGCTCCAGCACGAACTCGCGCATGATCGCGCGCCGCATCTCGCGCCGCTCCGAATCCTGCTCGCGGCGCGCGAGAGCGGCCTCCTGGGCTGCCTCGTCGCAACGCCTGCGCGTCGGGAGAAAGACGATTGCCGGCAGAAGATTGTAAGACTTCAACGCCGCCAGAAGCTGCGCGGGCGGCATTTCGGGCATCCTGAGCTTCAAGGTAAATATTTCCTCATGAATGCAAAATTAAAAATGCAAAAAAGTGGAAGCCTCGAACTTAATTCTTTATCTGCCGTCTTTCGCAGAAACTATTATCGCGCCGAGCACTCTCATCAATTCTTCGACCTCCGCTTGAAGATCAGATAACCGCTCAGCGGGTAACACTTTTGAGGCGACAATAAGGCGGAGCCAGTAGTAAGGTCTCACGCGCTTCTTTCAGTGCGATAGAGATTTTGCTGATGAAGTCGGCTTTGCTTTGACCTGCCTGCGCCTCTTCAACATTAGCTCCGATGGATGTTCCTGAGCGTAATAACTGCCTCCCAATTGTTCGCCCGACTCCTGGCTGTTCATCAAGCCGTCGACAGAGATTAACTATACGAACAGCAAACTCAAACGTCCGGCTCTGAATTTCTTTCTGCATCAATTTTGCATTTTACATTTTTAATTTTTCATTCGCCTGCGCGAGCGCCAATCGCGCTGTGAAGAACGTTCTTGTCGTTGTTTCTCCTGCTGCTCGCCCAAACGCACAATCTCCTGGTGCAATTTTCCGGCGTCGTTGAGGAGCGGGATCAACTGCCCGTCCGGATATAGAAAGGCTGAGCGGAGCGGGACCGGGCGCGCTCCCGGGCGCTCGACCACACCGCAGCGCACGCCGCGCACTTCTCCGATCCAGGCTGCGAACTCTTCTGCATTGCCGATGGTTGCCGACAAGAGCAGCAGGCGCACGCGTGGGGGCGACAGGATGATCGCCTCTTCCCAGACGTGGCCGCGCTCTTCGTCCGCCAGGTAATGAGCTTCGTCCAGGACCACCAGGTCCGCGCGGATGTTCGTGCCGCTGCGAAGCGAGTCGAACAGTTGGTTGCGATAGATTTCGGTGGTCCCGACTACGAGCGGGGCGTCCGCGTTCTCTTTCCTGTCGCCCGTCAGGATGCCGACCCTTTCAGCCCCGAACTCCGCTATGAACTCCTGGTACTTGGAATTGGTCAGAGCTTTCAAGGGGCTCGTGTACCAGGCGCGTTTTCCCTGGGCGAGAAGTCTGCGAATCTCCTCGCGCGCGATCCAGGTCTTGCCGCTCCCGGTCGGCGCTGTCACGAGCACGTCTTCGTATTCGAGTGCCGCCAGGGCTGCGAGCTGAAACGGGTCGGGTTTGAAAGGAGCCGGAGGCGGAGTGCCGATGCCTTCGAGCAGGCGGCGCAGCTCGCGCGTCTGTGTGTTGCTACGCTGCGGCGTCGAAGAATCTACGCCCGAACGCCTCTGCTGCAACTTTTCGCCGGGCTGGCGTCTACCGTCCCGGCGCTCCCGATTCTCTTCTTTCGGGTCCCGCCTTTTGCGGCGATTGTTAACACGTTGGCGCGGCATGGCGTCATTTTAACATTGCGGATTTCGGATTGCGGAATGCGGAATGAAAGAACAGAAGGCAGAAGGCACAAGGCAGAAGGCAGCAAAGGCAAAACGCTTCTGTCTTTTACTGCCTACTGCTTTCTGCCTTCTGCTCTGCTAAATCCGCAATCCGAATTCCGCAATCCGAAATCGTCTGGTCTGGCATCTGCTTTCTTGCGGTGGTAACCTTTAAAGCCGACGCTCACAACGATTGATGGGCCGAAAGCGTCTAAGCAGGGCCGCCCGGGTGGGAGTAATAGAAGCGCGGGCGAGGAGAAAAAATGGCTGAGCTTTTCGAGAGTTACGAGTACAACAACCCGGCGCCGCAAAAGTTAGAGGTGCGGCTGTTGAGACTGCCGCTGCCGTTTCGTCTGACGCCGCGCGGGCTGCGTGTGCTGCGCCTGGTGGTCATCTCCTTGACGCTGCACGCGCTCTCTTTCGTAGCCATCATCTACGTGCCCATCCTGCGCGAGATGTTTAATCTCGCGGACAAATTCTCCGACGTCGAATACGTTGACGAGGCCTATCAGAAAACACAGATTCAGGACCGCGTGGTGGCGATGCTTGACGCGAGTAATTTCCAGTATCCGCCGGGCTACTTTAATATGGACCAGACTGTAGCCCCGCAGCCGCCCGTTGAGCAGCCGACGCCACTGCCGACGCCCATTTTCACACCGAGGCCGACACCTCTTCCGACGCCCACGCCCGAGCCCACGCCCGCCGCAGATGAGCCGCAGACGAAAGAGGCTGCGGAAAAGGCGCTCGACGACATTGCAGCCACGAGCGGGGTCACGCGCCCGGAAGAAGGAAAGATCAACAAGAGACCTCTGAAAGACTGGCTGGCGGACAAGTACGAGAAATATAAGACCGGCAAGATTGATTTGAGTAAGACGATTGAGCTGATCATAGAGGCCCGGCGCGACGACAAGGGCCGGCTGCACGATCCGCAGGTGGTGAGCAAGTCCGGCGACCCGAGCCTGCTTGAAGCAGGCAAGGACCTGGTCTCCGCCATCAACGACAGTAACCTGCTCTATTTCCTTGAGGGATCGGGCGGGGGCATGGTCCGTTTCATCGTCAGGCTGGATTCCGTGCAGGTGACTGCCAGTGTGGAATCGGAAATGGAGTCCGCATCGCGCGCAGAGAAGATGGCCGTCACGTACGCTGCGATGCTCCTTCTGGGCAAAATCGCCCGGAGCGACAAGGACGAAGGCGTTATCTACCAGAACACACAGATTTCGTCACGCGGCAACCAGGTGATCCTCAACTTCTCTATGTCGCGCCAGGTCGCCGGGGAGATGCTGAAGAAGCAACTTCCGGCAAGTTGAGTTATAATCGCAGACGTGAACTCATCCAGGCACTTCAACACATCGCTCTTCGTCACTGTCCTGTCAGCTTGTCTGGGACTGTTGATTATCGGTGTGCCTGCGCAGGCTCAGACAGGGCTGGCAACAGATATTACCTGGCAGTCTAAAGCTCCTGCGGTAGTTAAGTCTCTTTTAAATCGTCAACCATTCATCAGCCCTCTTGCTGGATTTGTAGTACAGGTCGAGAAACTCGCCGCCATATATAACGCCCATTTCTCGTTCGACAGTTGTCCTGAGCGCGGCGAGCCCGAAGCGATCTTTTATCAAAACACCAGAGCCCTCTCCGAAAACAATCAGGTCCTGGTCGTCACACGCCTGCCCCGCGCGGCTCTCTCAGTTTTGCTGGCAAAAAGGCCAGCGATGGACTGAGCAGAGAGAGTCGAAAGGGGACGCGCACGCCCTTCAAACTACACCCGCTTGCCTTCAGTTTCTACGCTCCTTTACAATTGCCTGTTACGCGCTCCATGTGCGTCCGCACCATTTTTAACTGTGCGCTTCTCATATTTCGATAGGACTAGAAAAGACCATGATAGATAAATTTTTAACCAAGATTTTCGGCAGCAGCAACCAGCGCTACCTGAAGACGATTCAGCCGATCATCGAACAGATCAACGCGCTTGAGCCCTCGGTCAAGAAACTTTCAGACGACGAGCTGCGGGCGCGCACCGCCACGTTCAAAGAGCGCGTGGCCCAGGCGGTCGCCGACGCGCGCGACAAAGAGGAGCGCAAACGCCTGGAGCGCGAGATTCTGGACGAGTTGTTGCCCGAAGCCTTCGCCACGGTCCGCGAGGCGTCTGTCCGGACCACCGGCATGCGCCACTTCGACGTGCAGCTGATCGGCGGCATCGTCCTTCACGAAGGCAAGATCGCAGAGATGCGCACGGGCGAAGGCAAGACCCTGGTCGCCACGCTCCCCTCTTATCTCAACGCCCTGACAGGCCGCGGCGGCGTTCACGTCGTCACGGTCAACGACTACCTGGCCTCGCGCGACGCCGAGTGGATGGGGCAGATTCACCGCTTCCTCGGACTCGAAGTCGGCTGCATCCAGAACGACATGGACGACTTCGAGCGGCAGGCGGCCTACAGCGCGGACATCACCTACGGCACGAACAACGAGTTCGGCTTCGACTATCTGCGCGACAACATGAAGTTCGATCTGGCGACCTGCGTGCAGCGCGGCCACTACTTCGCCATCGTGGACGAGGTGGATTCCATCCTGATTGACGAAGCCAGAACGCCCCTGATTATTTCCGGCGCGTCGGACGAGGCGACGGACAAGTATTACAAGGCCGACGCCATCATCCCGCAACTCAAGCGCGGCGAGGAGAAGGAGGAGGCCGGGAAGAAGATCAAAACAGGCGACTATATCGTTGACGAGAAGCAGCACACCGCTGTCCTGACGGAAGAGGGCGTGGACAAGGCCGAACGTCTCTTAGGCGTCGGCAATCTCTACGACCCGTCGAACATGGAGATGCTGCACTGTGTCGAACAGGCGTTGAAGGCGCATACGCTCTACAAGCTGGATCACCAGTACGTCGTCCAGGACGGCGAGGTCATCATCGTTGACGACTTCACGGGACGCCTGATGAAGGGCCGCCGCTGGTCCGACGGTCTGCACCAGGCTGTTGAAGCGAAAGAGGGCGTCAAGATCGAGAAAGAGAATCAGACCCTGGCGACCATCACGCTGCAAAACTATTTCCGTCTTTACGAGAAGCTCGGCGGCATGACGGGTACGGCCGAGACAGAGGCTGCGGAATTCCAGTCAACCTACAAGCTCGACGTCATCGTTATCCCGACGAACATGCCGATGGTCCGCGCGGACGCGCCCGACGCGATCTATCGCACGCTGCCCGAAAAATGGGACGCGGTCGTCGAGGAGATTAAAGAGTGCCATGAGAAGGGGCAGCCCACGCTCGTCGGCACGGTCTCGGTCGAGAACTCGGAACTGATCGCACGCCGCCTGCAAAAGGTCGGCATCCCGCACAACGTCCTGAACGCGAAATACCACGAGCGCGAGGCAGAGATCGTGGCGCAGGCCGGGCGCAAAGGGGCCGTCACCATCGCCACCAACATGGCCGGGCGCGGCACGGACATCCTCTTAGGCGGCAACCCGGATTTCATGGCGCGCGAGTTTCTTAAAAAAGAGGAGATTGACCCGGACGAGGCGACGGACGAGCAGTGGGAAGAGGCCTACAGCCGCGCCAGGCGCATTGTCGAGGACGAGCATAAAGAGGTCGTCGGCCTGGGCGGGCTCCACATCATCGGCACGGAGCGCCACGAGTCGCGCCGCATTGACAACCAGTTGCGCGGGCGCGCCGGACGTCAGGGCGACCCCGGCTCGTCGCGCTTCTTCCTCTCGCTGGAAGACGACCTGATGCGCATCTTCGCAGGGGACCGCGTCAAGGCCCTGATGCAACGCCTCGGCATGGAGAAGGGCGTCGCCATCGAATCCAAGATGGTCAGTAAGCGCATCGAGGGCGCGCAGAAGTCTGTCGAGGGGCGCAACTTCGAGTCTCGCAAACACCTGCTCGAATACGACGACGTGATGAACAAGCAGCGCGAGACGATCTACGGCCTGCGCCGGCAGTTGATGGTGGAGCCGGACCAGCGCGATTACCTGCTGGGCGAGACCGGCGTGGCGCGCGACCTGCTCGCGGATTTAACGAAGCAGTACATCAACCCGGAGGCCGTGCCTGACGACTGGGACGTCGAGAACTACATGATTCAGCTCCAGTCAATCTACGATTTCAACGCGGAGGCTGAAGGGATAGATTTCGAGAACCAGACTTCCGAAGAGATCGAGGAAAGTATCTGGGAGAAGCTCAAGGCCAAGTACGCGGAGAAAGAGCAGCAGATCGGGGTGGAAGCGATGCGGACCTACGAACGCATCATCATGCTCAACATCATTGACGCGCAATGGAAAGATCACCTTCTTTCGATTGATCACCTGAAGCAGGGCATAGGTCTTGTCGGCTACGGGCAGAAGGACCCGCTCGTCGAGTATAAGAAACAGTCGTTCGACCTCTTCCAGGAGATGCTCGACCGCATTGACCAGAACACGATTCGCTCGCTCTTCAACCTGCAAGTGGTCGCGGAGCAGCCGCCCGAAGCCTTGCAGCGCCGCCGCCCCGCGCGCCGCACGTCGCTCAACTTCACGGGCCCGAATCAGGGCGCGGCCGCTGCGGGCGAAGAGGCCGGGAAGGTCAAAACGGTCACGCGCGACCAGCCCAAAGTCGGACGCAATGAGCCCTGCCCGTGCGGGTCCGGCAAGAAATATAAGAAGTGCTGCGGGGCTTAATGCGTCCCGTAGAGTTTAAGGAGACCGAATCATGCAGAGACCTCGCCGTTTCATCAAGCTGTTTCTAGCCGTGGGGCTGATCGTCTGCGCCATCGGCGTCAGCTCCGGCGCTGGTCCCAGGTCCGGCGCGCAACAATCCGGCCAGCAGGATCAGCTTTATAAAGCTGCCGAGCGCCACTACGCAGAGGGCGATTACCGCAAAGCTCTGGACGAAATTGAAGAGCTGTTGAAGGTCGCCCCTCAATACGCTTCAGCATTCCACTTGAAGTACAAAGCTTTGATCGGCCTGTTCGGGAAGATGCCCTCGCCTCCGCCTCCAGGGATGATTTCGCAGGAGGAACGCCTGGAAAGAAAGATCAAGCAAGCCAGATTGCTGAAAGAGGCCGGGGAGAGTCTCGAAATGTTTTTGCGACTCAAGCCCGACTCCCCCTACGCAGAGTTGTTGCGGGACCAGCTGGACGCCCTGCGCGTCTTCGCCGAACCGGCCGTCAAGCCGGAATCGGAATGGACGCTCTTCTCGTCAGCCGAAGTGACGGAGAAAGCGCGCATCCTCCACAGGCCGCAACCCAGATTCCCGGAAGAAGCGCGTCAGGGCCAGGTCAATGGAAGCGTGAAGTTGCTCGCGGTCCTTGCCGCGGACGGCACGGTGAAGCATCCCCTCGTCATCAAATCGCTCGGTTACGGGACGACGGAATCAGCCATCGAAGCCGCCCGCAGAATCAGATTCGAGCCGGCCACTAAGGGCGGCCGTCCGGTCTCGACCTCTGTTCAGATCGAATATCATTTCAACACCTACTGAGAGACGGCTCGGGCGATGTTCTGAGGTTGAACTGCTAATCTCTCCCCTGTAAGGAAGAACCTTCTCCGAAGAATTGATTCAGTTGAGCGCCAACGCCACATCAACCAATCCGGTCGTTCAGGCCATCGTCGCTGGCACTGCGCCGCAGGGCGCGCGTATGGCAGCGGCCCGCGGGCTTCTGCCGCTCGACCAGGCGGACATGCTCGAAGCCCTGGTAGCGCTGCGCGCGGGTGCCGATGAAAAGGTTGCGAAGGCTGCGGAAGAGACGCTCGCGGTCCAGGAGGCGGAATCGCTGTTGGTAGTGGCTTCGAGTTCCGAGGCGGCCCCGGCCGTCCTCGGTTATCTCGCAGCCCGCCCGGACCTCGGGCGCGAAATTCACGAAGCCGTCACGCTGAACGCGCACACTCCGGACGAGGCCATCGCCCTGCTCGCGAGCAACACTTCGGACGGCCCGCTGCTGGAGTTGATCACTGTCAACCAGCAGCGTCTGATTCGCGCGCCCGCGATCATCGAGGCCGTCATCAACAACCCTGCGCGCACGCCCGAGGCCGAAAGGCGTGCGCGCGAAACGCGCCGGGAGTTTTTCGAAAAGGAACGCGGGGCTCAGCAGATCGCTGAAGAGTTGCGCGCTCGCGGGCAGGTGGCCGCCGCAGAGTTTCTCGAAACGGCGGAATCGGTCGGCGGCGCGGAAGCCTTCACGGCTGACGACGCCTGGCTCATCGCGGAGCACATCGAAGTCTCCGACGTCGAGATAGACGATTCCTGGCTGGCGCTCGAACGCTTCGAAGAGCTGGTCGAAGAGAGTTACGAGCAGCGCCTGGCGAACGCCGAGCGCATCATCTTAGACACGCGCAACGAAGGGAAAGAATTGCAGCCCGAGCGAATCTCGCTCATCCGCCGCATTATGACGATGACGGTCAAAGACCGCATCAAGCTCGGACTGAAAGGTGACCGCGAGGCGCGCGCCATCCTGATACGCGATTCCAACCGCGTGGTCTCCCTGGCCGTCATCCACAATCCGCGCGTTACGGACCAGGAAGTCGAAAGCATCGCCGCCATGCGGACCGTCAACGACGAGGTGTTGCGGACCATCGCTTTGAACCGCGCCTGGGCCCGCTCCTACCCGATCATTCTCAACCTCGCGCGCAACCCGCGCACGCCGATTCCGACCGCGATTAATATCCTGCCGCGGATTCACACCAAGGATTTGCAGCACATTTCGCAGAACAGAAACGTCTCGGAAGCCGTGCGCCGGCAAGCCTATCGTCTGTCAGCGACGCGCTCCGGACACTGAAAAGAAGATAGCTACATGCTGCAAGGCATCAAATTAGTTCTAATTTCTTACAGGCACCCGTCCAGGTACAAATATTGGCAGCTACCATTCCCACTGACATTGTACCTATTCCTCCAAAAGTCATCCTGAACCACGCCAATACCGTCTGTGATGCCAGTTTGGTGATTCTTACCAGCCCCGCTATTATCACGGAATTTGGGCCGGTTATCGCGACAACGCCCGCTATTATTGCCGCGACTATAAGTACCGCAACTACCCAAACGCCGATTTTGCACCAGGTACATCCCCAGCCTCCTGGTGCCAGCCCTTCCCCAAGTTCTTCCAGTACCTCCGGTCTGGTCAACTCTGGAAAGGCTTCCGCCATTACTTCCTCAATCGTGTTCAAATCATTAGTCAATGGGAGTGTGGAAGTAAATATTTGAAATTGATCCACATTCTCACTGACACTTACTTGAAAAGTCCATGTACCAGGAAGCGGGGTTACGAACGAGAAAAGGGCCAATGAGCCATTTGGAGCAGTCTCCCAGATAACATCCTCACCTGTCAGATCCTCCCCGTCTAGCACGAGCGGCTGCCCATCCGGTTTGATTACTTTTATCTCTACGCCTTTCGGGAAGGCGTTTTTCACATCATCCCAGGCTGCATAGGACAAGAATTGCGCGCCCTCGGGTATATCTACCCCAAGCACATAGGTCGGGGATGCCCCGGAGTTGGGCAATACTCTTGGCTCATGCTTTTCAATTAAGCGAAAAGCCCTTCTCATGAGCGGCTCATCTACACCTCCATAGGGTTCGGCTATGTTACCTGCCCAAAAACCGACATAGTCTGATCCCTGAGGACCGGAGAACTCTTTAGCAGATAGAATTGACATACTATTCTCCTTTGCTTTCTGAGCTTCACTGCGCAAGACGCGATTCACTCACTTTGGAGAAGCGGCCTGGCGCAGATTAGACGCCCAGCGCTGTCAGCGGTAATGTGAGGCTAACGAGGGTCAGGATTTAGGCACTCGTCAGCAGGTATCCGAAGAGTGAGATCGAGCACACGATATTCCCGTTGCGTGATGAATGTCAATAGTCGCTTTTGTCCCTGACCGCGATTTCCGAAAGCCGCCAAATGTGCGAGGACGCATGGGCCGCGAGTCGGAAACTTAGCAGTCATCAAGGCGCATGTTTATCGCTCTTTTAGCGACTTCGCCAAAATTACGGACTTTATCGCTCGCAAAAGTGATAAGCGATCAGACTGAAAATTCATTGACATGAAGCCCGCGCGTACCTAAAATTCGCCTGCCGATTAAAGAAGTCCCTATCGCGATTTCTCAAAGTAATCGAATGCCATTGTTCGATTCAGAGCGCTCGTTTAACCTTTTTCTTGTGGAGAAAGTGAACGGGCATCCATAACAACCGCCAGCGCGCCCCGCGAAATACTGCGCGCTCTCAAAAAAAGAGAGGATTTATGGGATTCTGGGATGTATTTACGTGGATTATCGTCGGCCTGATTGCAGGCGTCATTGCTAAGATTTTGATGCCGGGTAAAGACCCCGGCGGCTGCGCCATCACCATGCTTCTCGGAATAGGGGGCGCGGTTCTGGCGGGTTGGCTCGCGCACGCCCTCAAACTCACAAGAGATTCCGATGGCTTCGCAAGCACAGGCTTCTGGTCAAAAGTAGGGCTTGGCGTCGTCGGCGCAATGATCATCCTCCTGGTCTATCGCCTGATTGCCGGAAGACGCGCTTGAACTTTATACGTTACGCAACATCTCAAAGTTAAGAGCCGGATGCGGGCCTCTGGCAAAGAGACGCATCCGGCCACCTGTCTGCAAACAAACCGAAGCTCAAAAAATCTCAGAGCTTTTGCGTAAGACTGACCAGGCGACATCGGTCAGCGTGTGGCTTGCTGCTCCCCACCACAGTCCTGCCAGCGCGGCCCAGATCGCGTGATCACCAAGATGCTGCCTGACGCTCGCGTCAATCATTCGCCAGGCCTCAGTGATCTCATTGAAGCTCGGCACTGGGCCGCTCATCACCAGAGCCTGCAAGTAAACGCCCGCAGTGAAGAGCAAGGCCAGGACTCCAGTGAAATAGAGGACGCGAATCAATGTGCCGAAGATGATGCCGTGCGACCAGCGTGAGCGGTGCCGGAAGACCACACGATACGGATACCAGAGAAAACGGAAGAGGCTCCAGCGCGTGTACTGGCGCGACTGTATGTCCAGATCAGGTCCGAACATAAAACCGCCGAACAACATCGCACCCGTCGCCAGGCACGCCAACGCTGGCTTTCCTGTCAACGCCCACGCCGCCACGAAAGTCGGCGCGGCCAGCATCAGCGTGATCGCGTCATGTGTTTTGCCGGAAGGCATTAGCCCGCCCCTTCACTAACCGTTCTAACCTACTCTTTTCAACTCTTCAACCGCTTTTTCTTCTGTTCTCCGCTCGACCACTTGTAACCAGGTTGTGACCAGAGCTTTTCGGACGGCCTGTTTTTTGGTCGTTAATGACCAAACGCGGCTTGAAGTCCCACAATCCATTTGCGTTCCCTATACAATCTAAACTATGAGAGTCTAATCAGGGAACAGGAAACAGCGAGCCGCAGGTGTTTCTTTTGGAGTAACAGCGAAGGTCGCGATTATTCTTCTCAACGTTTTTCTGCCGCCGGAAGTATATGTAAGTGGGAAGTAAAGAACTTGCATAAGAGGTGCCGAGTGGGGCTCGTGACATGGATCTGGCCGTAGAAACAGAGTTGCTGGTAAACGCCCTGACTCAAAATCAGACATCACTTACTCACCTCATCAAGCGCGCCGCCTCTGGCGATACGGCGGCCTTCGAGCAGATCATGATTCATTCTCAGCAGAGAGTTATGGCGATGACGTGGCGGATGTTGGGCAACGAATCGGATGCCCGCGATGCCTCGCAGGAAGTATTTCTGAGAGTTTACAAGTACCTGGGACGTTTTAAGCAGGACCAGGACTTCTTCGCGTGGCTGTATCAGATTACGGTTAATGTCTGTCGCGACATCGCGAAAAAGCGTCAACACCTTCGCGACCGTGTTACTTCATTCGACGCGGGTGACGACCGAGCTTTTGCAGTGCCTGCTGATCAGGAAGACCCCGAAGATGCTCTCATGCACACACAACAGCATGAGTTGATCGCCAGAGCTATGGCCACGCTGCCGCACAAAGAGCGTGCGTCCATTGTGCTGCGCGACGTTGAAGGACTCTCGACGAATGAAGTGGCGCGCATCATGAAGTCCAGCTCAACAACCGTGCGCTCACAGATTAGCTCTGCACGTAAGAAGATCAAGATCTATTGCGAGCAGTATCTGAGCAGAAAGGGGCGGGGACAGTCTCATGAAATGTAAACACGTCCAGGAACTGCTGCCTCTCTACGCGGGCCGCGACCTCGATGAAAAACTTGCGAAGCCGGTCACTGCGCATCTGCAATCCTGTGCGGAGTGTGCCCGCTCAGCCGAACAGTTCCGCGAAGCCCAGCAGTTAATGCAACTGCTTGAGCCGCCCCCGTTCAGCGAAGCGGTCTATGCCGGAATCCGCCAGCGTGTGTTGCGCGAGATTGGACGAAAATCCACCGCGCCAACTCTGCTCCAATCAGTCGCGAGCCTGTTCCGACCGCGCATCAGGTGGGCTGCCGCAACTGCGCTGCTGCTTGCCGTCTCTGTGGTTGCCTTTTACTTCATCGCTGGCCGGAGGAACGACCGGCAGCAGGTTGCCGACAGTAATCGCGCTGTAGATCAGAACAGAACAAACGAACGACCAATCGTGCCATCGCAGGGCAACGAGTCGCCCGTATCTCCTTCGCCTTCGAGCGAACAGAGCGACGGGCCGTCCCTGGTAAGCACTAAACGGAATACGGGCGCGGACAAGACGACCACAGGGTCAGTCAACCCTACTTATCAACCCCAGCGAAGAAAGAGTCTCGGGGCGACTTCCGAGCGCGCAGGGTCCGTCGCGGCGAATACGCCTGACAGGTCAATGACCGCCGTGGCTTCTCCAGAGAGTGACAATCTGGCGGAACCGAAGGCCGTCCCCGCCAGCGATCCAGCCGTTTCAGAGAAAACCCTGAGGGTGGAAATGCAGACGAAGGACCCGAACATACGCATCATCTGGATTTCTCATCAACGCACTAAACAAGATTCTCTCAAGTAAATCATCCAAAATATTCAGGAGGAAAGGTCTTATGCTTAAAACTATGAAGAACATTCTGGTAACACTCGTTCTGGTATTAATCTTTATCTCTGCGTCATTCGCGCAGCAGGCGGGCGCAGGTACCGCGCAGAAGGCGGACGGCGATTTCGTCACCGAAAAGGGTTTCAAGAGTAGAGTCTTCGAGGTTAAGTACCGCGATGCGAGCAGCCTCGCAAGTGTGCTCCAGAAACTTGGCAGCGGTTTCAAGGGCGCTTCGATTACGGCCAACTCGGAGTTTAAGACTCTCACAGTACGCGACTTTCCCGAAAACATCGCGACCATCGAAGAGGCCATCAAGCGGCTGGACACGCCCGCCGCGCCGCGCCCGAACATTGAGCTACACATGCACGTGCTCGTAGCCTCTAACACAAGCGGCAGCGCCACCACCACCGCGCAGGTCCCCGCCGAACTGAGAGACGTGCTCACACAGTTGCGCGAAACTCTGAGCTATCGGAATTATGAGATTGCCACGTCAGTCGTCCAGCGCCTCACAGAGACGCCACGCGGCCTGCGCGGCAAGGGCATGGTGGAGATTTCCCGGTCGGCGTCTACAGCCGGAAGCATGAATTTGCCATACGAATACCTCATAAATTCGGTAACTCTGGCCTCGTCTTCAACAGGTGCTCCGATAGTTCAGATCGGCGAGTTCTCATTCTCCACAGGCTTGACGTCCACAACGCTGGACAATCGTACTCAGGTGCAAACGGCCCTCAACCTGCGCGACGGCGAGAAGGTGGTAGTGGGTACAGCCACCCTCGGAGACCGTGCTTTGATCATCGTTCTCACAGCGAAGATGGTCAAATAAGGATTTCACCCCTTACACCGGCGGGAGCCCAAACTGCCTCTGCATAACTGTGTACCTGTGCAGGGTCTTATGAAAGTGTGCTGATATTACTTAGAAGGTTAATTGATTGGGGAGACTTATGAATCGGAAATATTTCCATAGCAGGTTTGCGCTTTCAGTGTTACTGAGCTTCTCAATCGGCAGTTTCACCTTCGGAAGCACTAATTCTTCTTATCAGGATGGCTCGTTAGCGGCGAGCGTGGACAGGCCATTTGCGCAAACAGGCAAGCCGCAGGAAGCGAGTGAGGCACGAAAGTTTCGCAACCAGGGAATAGAGCACTACAGGGCCGGTCGCTTTAAGGAAGCTGTTGAAGCGTTCGAACGAGCCATCGAACTGAAACCCGACTACGCACAGGCCCACAACGATCTGGGCATGGCCTACGTCGGCGCGGGCCGTTACACCGAAGCCATCACTCAGTTTCTCCAGGCGATTCAACAGAACCCGTTGCTCGCAGAGGCGTACTACA
>Ga0268243_1000046_pt1 | contig 54391 bp, 49 predicted proteins | sample BulsoiMagMametaG_FD_200254 | JGI IMG/M metagenome (GOLD analysis project Ga0268243, IMG submission 200254) | Bulk soil microbial communities from Mexico - Magueyal (Ma) metaG (v2) (version 2) | ecosystem: Environmental > Terrestrial > Soil > Agricultural land | place: Mexico: Magueyal...
AACTTTTCGCCAAGGCGTTTCGGCTTTAAACGTTCGCCGCCCATCAGGAGTTACCTCCCGACAGGACAGAGCACGCACAAAACGGCTTGCAACTATAATCATATGAATATAGAATGCGCTCGCTCAAATTGTCCGCCGTGAGAATTGACCTTTTCTCAACGGCGATGCTCACTACTCAGCTTTGAGGTTGAGGCTTGAGCTACGCATAAGCCGTTGTTAGTTTTCAAAGACAGCGCAATATAACACGCTTTTCCTTACGACCTCATCAAAGGATGCTTCACATGAAAACCAAAACTGAATACCGATCTAAAGTCATCGCCGATGCCGGATTGACTCGCGCCCGCGTGCCTGTTCCGATTCTCAATATGCTCGGCGCACGACCTTCTGATTACGTCGCCTTTCAAGTATCAGGTGCGGGCAAAGTCACCTTGCGCGTATCACGCTCACGAAAGAAATCAAAGAAACGCCGCTAACAACCTTCGGGAGCGTACCTGATAAAGCCGCTTCGCGCGCTCCCGTTGCTCGCACGTCTCCGCTGGGGTGGGCGGGACTTGTGCGGCAAGCAGGGCCGCCGTGCATTAGCCCGAATGCTGACACGGCGGCCTTGCTTTATGCTGTGAGCAGTTCTTTCAAAGTCCACATGTGTTCCGTCAATCCCGCTTCCATTGCCGGAGTACAACGGATTGTAGAATGAATCCAGCAAAAGTTATAGAACGCGAAATGCAGGATTTAGGACATTATCAAAGGTAAGACAACAAGTGGGAGTTAGGACGGTGTGACCCTGTCGTACACCTCTTTGAGTGCAAGGACGCACGGGACTGAGGCCAGTTCAATGACACCTTCGGGCGAGCGAATATCGGTCAACAGCCAGCGCCCGTCCGCTTGTCTGACATACTGCTCGACTTTGTATTCGTCCTGTGATACGAGCAGATATTCGGCCAGAGATTGAACCGTTCGGTAGTAGCTGGATTTCCTGCCACGATCATAAGATTCCGTGGTCTCGGAAAGCACTTCGACAATCAGGGTGGGGTTCAGAAGCGTGTCAACAAAATCGTCCTCGAATTCCGGCTCGCCGCAGACGACGACAACATCAGGATAGGTATATAAACCGGTCAGAGGGATTCTGACGCGCATGTCATTGACATATACTTCGCAAGGCTTCCCTTTTGATTGCTGCCGCAACTCCCCGGCAATGTTGAGCGTAATCAGATTGTGCTTTCTGCTCGCCCCGGTCATGGCGAACATCTCGCCATTAAAATACTCGCTCCTGTATTCCGCTTTCCGCTCAATAGCCAGATACTCTTCGGGAGTCAGGTATGTTTTAGGCTGGCTGTCTATCGGTTGTTTCATTGTTCCTACTTGGTGCTTCCTTTCGGAAGCTGGGCGAGCACCCTTTGCTTCTCGTGCTCGGCCCACTCCAGTTGCCTCTCGACGAATTTCCTCATGTCGCTGTCGAAGTCTTCGCTTGCAGCTTCGCCCTCCTCAGCTTCGGGGCGCTGTTTCCAGTAGTCCAGAAACTCGTCCAATGCCGCGATGGCCTTTTGCCCTAACTCGGCGTAGTTCGGGAGTAAATTTTCGACCGCGTCGTCATACTCCTGGAGGCTGCTTTGCGCTTTCAGTTGAATCTCTTCGTCCGCCATTTTGACCTCTCTCTGTAAAGTGTTCAGGGCTATTCTTCCCGTTTGCCTTTCGAGCCCTTCGGTCCGTTATAGGTGACGCGCCAGATTTTATTCGCGCCGTCGTCCGTTATCAGCATCGAGCCGTCCTGAAGGACGAGCAGGCCGACGGGGCGGCCCCAGACCTCGCGCCTGTCCTCGTCCAGCATCCAGCCAGTCAGAAAATCGTCGTAACCGCCCGCGGGCCTCCCGTTCTTGAAGCGTATGCGAATAATCTTGTAGCCGGTCCGCTTCGCGCGATTCCAGGAGCCGTGCAGCGCGACGAAAGCATCGCCCTGATACTCCGCCGGAAACATCTTGCCCTCGTAGAAGACCAGGCCGAGCACCGCCGAATGCGCCTGAATCAAAACGTCCGGCACGATGGTCTTTCGCACCAACTCCGGCTGCTCTCCTTTGCGGCGCGGGTCCTCGTTCGGACCTGCGTAAGCGTAAGGCCAGCCGTAAAAGCCTCCGTCCCGGATGGCCGTCACGTAATCCGGTGCCAGATCGTCGCCCATACGGTCGCGCTCCTGCACTGCGGCCCAGAGGTCGCGCGTGCCCGGACGAAGGGCCAGGCCGATGGGGTTGCGCGTCCCCGCGGCGAGGATGCGGCGGCCTGTCCCGTCCGGGTTGAATTCCAGAATGGAAGCTCGCGGCTCCGGCTCGACGCTGACGTTCGATTCCGACCCGACCGTCGCATAAAGCTTCGTCCCATCAGGGCTGAAGATGATGTTGCGGGTCCAGTGCTCGCGATAGCCGCGTCCGGGCAGGTCCGCGACCTTCTCGGGCTCGCCTGCGGCCGCTGTCTGACCCGTCTGGTAGCGGAAGCGCACGATGGCGTTCGTATTGGCGACGTAGAAATAGTCGCGCCAGAAGGCCATACCGAAAGGCTTGTTCAGACCCTTAGCAAAGATGAAACGCTCGCGCGCCGTGCCGTCCTCCTTCATGCCGCGCAGGATGATAATGCTGTTGGCGTCGGCGTCCGAGACGAAGACATCACCGTTGGGCGCGAGCGCCATCCAGCGCGCGCGTTGGAAATCGCCCTCGGCGAAAGTTTTGGCCTCGAAGCCCGGCGGAAGATTGAGCCGCGCGTCCGGGGGCTGCGCAATGACCTGCGGCCCGTTGACAGCGTCGGCTGTAGCGTTCGGGGGCGGCAGGTCCGTTGGCTTAATCTCGTAATGCATAAGCTCGGACGAAGGGCTTTTGGCTTCGGGCGCGGGCGCTGAAGTCTGGCCGGACTTTTGAGCGCACGCCGACAGCAGGGCCAGTTGAAGCATCAGCGCGAAAGCGCAAAGCTGTAGAAAAAGCCTCGTCGGTCTATCGGTCCTATTGATCTTCATCGTCGTCCTCAGATTTCCAAAATCCCGTTTCACTGAAAGCTACTCTGTCTGGCCGAGCTTCGCTTTCACGATCTCGCTGACGGTGCGCCCGTCCGCGCTCCGGCCAGCGAGGCGCGCCTGCGCGGCCTTCATCACCGCGCCCATGTCGCGCATCGTCGAGGCGTTCGTTTCCGTAATCGCTTCAAGGACCGCCTGCTCGATCTCTACGCGCGAGGCTGCCTGCGGAAGATACCCCTCTATGACTACGATCTCCGCGCGCTCCTTATCGGCCAACTCCTGCCGCCCGGCCTTCTCATACTGCTCTACGGAATCCCGCCGCTGCTTGACCAACGACTGGAGAGCCTTCGTCATCTCTTCTTCGTTGAGTTCGCCGCCCTTTTCGATCTCACGGTTCATGATCGAAGCCTTGACCATGCGCAAGGTGGAGAGCCGCGCAGCCTCTTTCGATCTCATCGCGGCGGTCATGTCGGAAATGATTCTCTCTTTAAGACTCATGGCTTGAAAATTCCTTTCACCAGGAATTTATATCAAAATTCAGCCACAGAGACACAGAGGCACAGAGGAAAGAAGGCAGTAGGCAGAAGGCAGTAGGCAGAAAGCAGACAAGGTAGCACCTCTTTGCTCCCTACTGCCTACTGCATTTCTCTGTGCCTCTGTGCCTCTGTGGCTAATTAATTTGTAAGCCGAAAGGCGTATGGTTTACAAGTGCGGCGCAGAATAGTTAGGATTGGCCCGCTCTATCACGCGCTCTTCTGAACACCGCAAGCCATAATGCTTTCGACTCCAAAGAGGGACTGATTGGACTTCAAGCCGACGACGAAGCTCCGCTGGCGATTGGGATTGGCAGCATCCATCGCCATCATCTTTCTGGCGCTCTTCCCACAGCTGCATCTGTGGTTCACGCGCGGCGAACAGGCGGGTGGCGCATACGCCTACATTGATACGGACGAGCCTGCCTATTCGGCCTACCTCAACGCGCTCGTTGATAATCGCCCGCGCCGCAGCGACCCCTACACGGGGCGCGACGATCAGGCGGGCGCGAAGCAGCCCGAATCGCTCTTCTCCGTGCAGTTCCTTCCGCCCTACGTGATTGCGGGCGTGGCACGCCTCTTCAATCTCAAGACGACGACCGTTTTTATCTGGATGCTGCCTGTTGTGGCGCTGCTGACGTCGCTGGCGATCTTCTGGCTCGTCGGAAGGGTCACGGGCGATGACCGGTACGCGGCCCTTTCGGTCCTGATAGTGCTCTGCCTGGGGACGCTCGCTTCGTTTCAGGGGGCGCTCGCGTATCTGGTCACTAACGGGATGAACTACAACTATCTTCCATTTCTCAGGCGCTACATCCCGGCACTGCCGTTTCACCTCTTCTTTGTGATGTGCGCCTTCGTCTGGCGCTTGCTCACGAGCGAAGACGACAGGGGGCGGCGGCGCGCCGCCGTGGGGGCGGGAGTGGCCTTCGTCCTGCTCGTCTTCTCGTACTTCTATCTCTGGACGACTGCCGCGACGTGGTTGCTCTGCCTCGCGCTCCTCTGGGTCGTCGCGCGGCGCGAAGAGATCAAGCGGCTCGGAAAATCGTTTGCCATTACCCTTGCCCTGGCCCTGGCCGCGCTCGTGCCATATTTCATACTGCTCTCACACCGCGCCGAGACGATGGATAAAGTTCAGGCGCTGGTCCGAACGCACGCGCCCGATTTCGCGCGCGCCCCCCTGTGGCTGGGCATCCTCTCGCTCGTTGCGCTCGGAATCGCTGCCTGGCGCGGTCGCATCAACTGGCGCGACCGCCAGACGCTCTTCGCGGCATCGTTCGCGCTCGTGCCGCCAGTGGTTTTCAACCAGCAGGTCATCACCGGGCGCAGCCTCCAGCCGATTCATTACGAGCAGTTCATAGCCAATTACGTCTCGCTCGTCGGCGTGGTCCTGACCCTTGCCCTCCTGCGGCGCGGGAAAGCGGAAAAGACCCGGATCTTCTCAAATATCACATTAATCCTCGTGGCGCTCGCGAGTTTCGGCTGGGGATGGCTTGAGACGAAGCAGGCGACCGATTTCTATTACCCGTATAACGAAGTGAGAGACGAGGCCGCGCCCGTCGGCCGGCGTCTCGCCAGCCTGGACCGTGAAGCGCCGAAAGAGGCAGGGGGCGGCCGCGCCGTGGTCTTTCACACGAACCTGATGCACGACGACGATATTCCGACTTACGCCCCGCAGGCTGTGCTCTGGGCCCCGCACATGCACGTCTTTTCGGGCGTGAGCTTGAAGGAGAACAAGGAGCGTTTCTACCAGGCGCTGTACTACATGGGCGTCACGGAGCAGCAGTTCGGCGAAGCCTTGAGCGGTGGAGATTTCTACGCCATGCTGGCAATCTTCGGCTGGGAGCGGACCAACTCGGCGCTCTCGGCGAAATTCGATCCGGTCCGCGGGGAAGAGATCATGGCCGAGATAGGCTACTACGCGGAATACGTCGCCAGCTTCGACCGCGAGCGGGCGTCCAACCCGACGCTCTCATACGTCGTCACCGAAACGGCGGATGAAGGTGAGATCAGGAGCAGACTCGCGAATCTTGACCGCTGGTACGAGCGCGAACTGGTCGAGCAGGTCGGCAAGTTCACAATCTACCGCGTCAGATTATTGCCATATTAAAAAGTTACAATGCAGAATTGACGATTAGAGGCTCTCTCTCGCCCTCACTTTTGCATTTTACATTTTTAATTTGGCATTCTTTCGCTATATTAAGCTCCGCCGGGCTTGATTCCAATGGTCGCTCCCAACACGATTCTGAACAATCGCTATCGCATCATCCAGCAACTGGGTGTCGGAGGGATGGGCGCCGTCTATCAGGCGATGGACGAGAACTTGAGCTGCATCGTCGCCGTCAAGGAGACTTTCGCGGACAATGAGGAGCACCGGCGCGCCTTCAAACGTGAGGCGGAGCTGCTGGCAAACCTGACGCACGCGGCCCTGCCCAGGGTGATGGATCATTTCACGCACGACAACGGGCAGTTCCTGGTGATGCAGTTCATTCCCGGAAACGACCTCGCGGAACTACTCACCTTACGCGAAAGGCCCTTCCCAACAGAGCGGGTTCTGGATTGGGCAGACAACCTGCTCGACGCGCTTGAAGAGCTGCATTCCTACCGGCCGCCCATCATACACCGCGACATCAAGCCCTCGAATCTGAAGCTGACGCCGAAGGGCAAGATTATTTTGCTCGACTTCGGGCTGGCGAAGGGGACCGCCGGGCAGATGTCAACGGTTGATGCGGACAGCTCCGCCAAGAGCATGTACGGCTACACGCGCCACTACGCGCCGCTCGAACAGATCACGGGAGCCGGCACGGACCCGCGCTCGGACCTCTACAGTCTGGCCGCCACGCTCTGGAGTCTCCTGACGGGAGAGCTGCCGCCAGACGCCCTGGCGCGCGTCGGCGAGAGGGAGGAGGGGAATCCGGACCCGTTGCTGCCGGCCCACGAGAAGAACGAGGACGTGCCCGAAGCGATTGCGACCGTCCTTAATCAGGCGATGGCGCTCAACCGCAACCAGCGCCCGAAGAGCGCTGCGGAGATGCGCAAGATGCTTCGTGAAGCGTCCAGGCGCTTCGCGGAAGAACCGACGCGACTGCGCCCGCGCGAAGAAGCGGCTCTGCTCCTGGCCGAAGAGGAGGAGCGGCGTAAGCGCGCTGCCGAAGAAGAGAAGCGGCGCGAAGAAGAACAGCGGCGCGCTGAGAAGGAGGAGCAGGAGCGCCAACTTGCTGAAGAGGCTGCGCGTCAGGAGGCGGAAGAAGCCGCGAGACGGCGCGCGGAAGAAGAGGAGCGATTGCGCGCGGAGGCTGAAGAGCGCAGACGTGCGGAAGAGGAAGAGGCTGCAAGAGCGCAAGCTGAAGCTGAGCGACTCGCTGAGGCTCGGAGGCTTGAAGAGCAGGATCGCCTGAGGCGCGACCGGGAAGCAGCGGCAGCAGCGAAGCGCGACGCTGAACAACCATCTCCCGTCATCCCACCGCGCACGGAGCCCACGAAGGAACGGACAGAGCCGCACGACCCTTTCGCTATCAAAACTATTCCGGTCCCAAGCCCTCCTGAGCCATCCTATAGTGTCCAGCCGCTCACAGGCGCTGAAGAAGCGGCAACACCGTCGCCTGGCGGCAAAAGCAGGCGCACAATGCTCTTCGTCGTCATAGCTTTCATAGCGGTCCTCGGCGCAGTTGCTCTTATCTTCCTGATGCGGCAAACGGGCAATAGCGAGCGGACCGCAAATAATAATGGAGCGCCACTGAGCGCTGAGCCGGGGAGCCAACCTGTGCAGCCTGCTCAATCGCCGACGGGAAGCGGCGAACAGGGGATTACGCCGATTCAAGCTCCTCAGGGAATGGTTTATGTGCCCGGCGGCGAGTTCACAATGGGGCGCAACGACTCGGATGAGCTAGAGCGGCCCGCACATAAGGTGACGGTCAAGCCGTACTTTATAGACATCTATGAAGTCACGCGCGAAGAGTATCGCCAGTGCGTGCTCGCTCAGCAGTGTGCTGCCCCGAGCGGCTGGGTTAATCAAACGTATCCTCCCGGCACGGACCGGAAGCCGGTCACGGGCGTGACCTGGGATCAAGCGAAAGCTTATGTCAGGTGGCGCTCGGAGCGCGACGGCGGGATCTACCGCCTGCCGACCGAAGAGGAATGGGAGTTCGCGGCGCGAGGCGCGGATGGGCGTCGTTACCCGTGGGGCAATGAGTGGCGCAAAGGACTCGCCAACGCGGACGGCGCGGCAAACGGAATGGCAGACGTCGGCACATTCAAAGGGGCATCGCCTTTCGGCGCATTCGACATGGTGGGCAACGCCTGGGAGTGGACCGAGACCACTATGCTCCCGTATACCGGAACACGTCCCAGAACATACTATGAGGATTTGAGGGTCATCCGCGGCGGCACCTATTCGAGCAAACCCAACCAGGCGACAACAACTTACCGTCGCGGCTGGAGTGCGACCGGAGAAAAGGATTACAGCAACACAGGCTTTCGCTGCGTCAGAGAGATTGATGGTTCTCCAAAGTGAGAATCATAATGGTGTTTCGATGCGAGAGATGAGGGCGACGAGACTCTTATTGAGAATCTGCCTGATCAGTGCGGCGCTAATGATGACCGTGCTGCTGCTGTTGGCTTATCCATCAACGCCGCGTTTGGGCGGTGTAGTCTCGGCGCAGAACGGATCAGGTGAGAGGGGAACATCCGGCCCGCCGAAAAGAGCGCAACCAAAGAGGACAAGCTCTTCAAAATCAAGCAAGGCTAAGCCAGCCGCGACCTCAAACTCAACCCGGCCAGGGGCTGCCAATGCTAATACCTCCGTGGCTTCATCTAATTCGCCAAGAAATGCTCTCACTCCACTCAAAATTAGCGATATGCCTGAAGGATCGCTCGTTACGATTACATGCGGCTGCCCCCTCAATGATTATGAGGCTTACACGCGCGAAGGACGCTACTACGTGGTGATTCCAAAAGCGGATGCGCCGCGCGCTGGCGGCAGCTTGCGCGGACGCGGTTTTGATGACCTGCAGACGCAGCAGCGCGGCGACAGCGCCGTGATCTCTTTGCGCCTGAAGACAGGGGTCCACGCCAGAGTGAATCAAAAATTCAACAGGCTGGAGATTGTTATTACACTACCCGGAAATCAGGGCAAAGATACTAAGGCCGAAGCGAAACCTGGACCCACGCCTGCCAGCACAACGCCCACGCCGATTTCGCCCGGCGCCTCCGGCAATAAGTCTGAGTCTGGAGATGCAGCAAAGAAAGCCCCAGAGGTCACTGCCGCCGCCAAGGACAAGCTTTATTTAAAGGATGGTTCTATTGTAGCCGGCCAGGTGTATAAATTTAACGACCAGTCTTTTAAAGTCAGGACCGGCAGGTCAAGCGTCTCACTCTACATGGAGGATGTCGAAAAAGTAGAGTTTCTGGACGCGACGAGGGGCGGATTTAATACTATCAGGCTGAAAGACGGCTCCATTATTCGCGGGCAAGTAATCGGCTATGAAAAGCAGCAATTCATTGTAGGGGTCGGCGCGGGCGGGCGTGGGCGGAGATCGCGTATCACTATTTATGCTGAAGATGTGGATTCCATAGAGTAATTGATATTCATGCCTGCCAGATCAAGAGCCGTGTCCGTTAGAACGCGCCAGATAATCTCGCAAATATTTTCCGGTGTGAGACTCTTTCACGCGCATCAGCTCTTCCGGCGTACCTGTGGCGACCACATGCCCGCCCGCGTCGCCGCCCTCCGGTCCGAGATCAATGACGTAATCCGCTGTCTTGATGACGTCGAGGTTGTGCTCGATGACAAGCAGGCTCCCGCCCGCTTCGAGCAAGGCGCGGAAGGCCGCCAGCAGTTTGTTGATGTCGTCAAAGTGCAGACCCGTGGTCGGCTCGTCGAAGATGTAGAGGGTTTTCGCGCCGGTGCGTTTCGACAAGTGCGCCGCCAGCTTGACGCGCTGCGCCTCGCCGCCCGAAAGAGTGGTGGCGGATTGGCCGAGACGTAAATAACCAAGTCCCACATCATCCAAAACGCGCAGGCGATTCGTAATCTTCGTCACGTCGCGGAAGAAGGTCATGGCTTCGCGCACGGTCATGCTGAGCACGTCGTTGATGTTCTTGCCGCGGTATCGTACATCCAGAATCTGCGGCTTGAAGCGCGTCCCCTTACACTCCTCGCAGACCAGCTCGACGTCAGCCAGAAACTGCATCTCAACCGTGACGGTCCCGTCGCCCTGGCAGACTTCGCAGCGGCCCCCGGGAACATTGAAGGAGAAAAACGAGGGATCGAAGCCGCGCGCCTGCGCCTCGCGCGTCAAGCTGAAGGCTTCACGAATCGCGTCGTAAACTTTGATATAAGTGACAGGGTTCGAGCGCGGCGTGCGCCCGATGGGCGACTGGTCAACCAGGATCACGTCGTCAATCAACTGCCCGCCGTCCAGCTTTTGAAATGCGCCGACGTGCCCCTGCCAGTCGCCGCGCTGCTTCTTGAGCCCTGCGTAGATGCAGTCGTGAATCAGCGTTGATTTGCCGGAGCCCGAGACGCCCGTGACGCAGACGAGCATGTCGAGCGGCACGTCCAGGTCAATATTCTTGAGGTTGTGCTCGGAAGCGCCGCGCAGACTGAGGCGGCGCTTCTGCGGCGCACGCCTCTGTTTGGGCGCTTTGATCTCCGCCTCGCCGCGCAGGTAGCGTGCGGTCAAGGAGGATTTCTCCGCAAGGAGGTTTTTGAAATCGCCTTCGTAAATCACCTGGCCGCCGAGTTCTCCCGCGGCAGGTCCGATGTCGAGAATGTGATCGGAAGCGCGCATCATCTCCGCGTCGTGCTCGACGACGAGCACTGTGTTGCCTATGTCACGCAGGTTGTGTAGGAGTCGAATCAAGCGCTCGCTGTCGCGCGGGTGCAGTCCTATCGAAGGCTCGTCCAGAACGTAGAGCGCGCCGACGAGCGAGGAGCCGAGGTTCGTGGCGAGCTGGATGCGCTGCGCCTCGCCGCCCGAGAGCGTCGAGGCGAGGCGGTTCAGCGTCAGGTAATCGAGACCGACGTCAACCAGGAAACGCAGACGCCGCCTGATCTCGTACAGCACGCGCTCGGAGATGGCCGCCTGCTCCGCCGAAAGCTCAAGCGTGTCGAAGAAGCTCGCGGCATCTTTGATGGAGAGCGCGCAAATCTCCGGCAGCGTTCGGTGGCCGACGCGCACGTCGCGCGCCTCCTGTCTCAAGCGCCCGCCGTTACAGTCAGGACACAAAGTGTAGCCGCGATACTTCGAGAGAAAGACGCGTATGTGCAGCTTATATTTTTTCGTCTCCAGCCAGTCGAAGAATCCGCGCACGCCGCTCCAGTTCCCCCTGCCTTCGATGACGGCGCGCTGGTCCGCGCGGGGCAGCTCCATGTAGGGAACGTCCATCGAAATCCGCTCCTGTTTGCAGAAGCGGCGCAGCTCTGTCCGCGCCCACTCGAACTGCGGCTTCGTCCAGGGTTCAATCGCGCCCTGATTCAAGGTCAGAGCGGGGTTCGGGATGACCAGGTCCAGATCGAGGCCGATGGTGTTGCCGAACCCCTGACAGGTCGGGCACGCGCCGAAGGGGTTGTTGAAGCTGAAGAGACGCGGCTCGGGTTGGGCATAGATGGTCCCGTCATACTTGCACTCGAAGCGCTCCGAGAAGCGCAGCCGCCGTGGCTCGTCTTCGACCGTTTCGATCAGGGCGGCACCGTGCCCCTCCTGAAAACAGGTCTCCAGAGAGTCCACCAGGCGTTCGCGCACGTCGGCACGCGCCACCAGGCGATCAATCAAGACGAAGATGTTATCGAAATCCGGGCGCGTGTAATCGTCAGGCGAACTGAGGTCAATCGCACGGCGCGACGCCCCGTCGTAGAGGCGCGTGAAGCCGCGCTGCATCAAGCTCATGACGTGCGCCGTGACCATCTGGCGCGTCAGTTCCCGAGACTTTTTCTCAGCCTTTCGTTTCCTCCCCGAGCCGTTCTTCTTCTGGCCGTCGCCGTTGGTCTCCGGGCGCAGGCCCGCCTCCGCCGGAAAGAGAACGTAAAAGCGCGTGCCTTCAGGAATGGCGTCCAGCGTCTCCTGTGCGGAAGATTCGGGCGAGTCGTGATGAACTTCGCGGCCACAGACGCGGCAGTAGGTGATGCCAGCGCGCGCGTACAGGAGGCGCAGGTAGTCGTAAACTTCCGTCTGCGTGCCAACGGTCGAGCGCGGGTTGCGCGTTGAGTTCTTCTGGCGGATGGCTATGGCCGGGGCGATGCCTCGCACCTCGTCAACATCCGGCTTATCCATGCGCTCCAGGAACTGGCGCGCGTAGGCCGAGAGCGATTCGACGTAGCGGCGCTGGCCTTCGGCGTAAACCGTGTCAAAAGCGAGCGACGATTTGCCGGAGCCGGAGACGCCCGTGACGACCGTCAACTGCCCGACGGGGATGGAGAAAGAGATGTTCTTGAGGTTGTTGACGCGCGCCCCGCGCACTTCGATGGCTTCTTCAATCATGTCTCAAATCATTCGCCGCACCACACAGCGTAGAAATTTCGGACTGCGGCAAACTCACATGATAACCCGAATCGTCTGAGAGGCGAAATGCGTAGAGAGTAGGCAGAAAGTAGTAGGCAGTCAGCTCCGCCAGGGGCGTAAGAGTTTAGCCCAGGGCGTCCGTCCCTGGGTCACAGATGGAAAAGATGTTGAAGCCCATGAAACGGGCGACAGCATCAATTTAGCCCACGAATGCAGGCGTCCAGCATATTTAGCCCGCGCCAGCGGGCGATAGCATAAAGCCCAGGGCGCAAGCCCTGGGTCACAGCGCCGATTTGAAATGTAAGCCCGCGCGAGCGGGCGACAGCCCTTGAATTGCATGCGTGCGTTCACGGGCTGTCGCCCATTCGCATGGGCTTCAATATTTCTTCCTGTCTGTTACCCAGGGCTGACGCCCTGGGCTTTATGCTGCCGCCCGCTGGCGCGGGCTAGATAATCTATGGCATGTTCCAGGGGACCGACGCCCCTGGCTACATTCTGTCGCCCCTGGCGGAGCTGACTGCCTTCTGCCTACTGCTTTCTACTTTTGCCTTCTCACAGTCACTCCGGGAGGTGGGTGAAACTCGAAGGCACTGGCTGGAGCGATGAAGTTTTCGCGGACATTCGACAGGGTGACTTCGGAAGCGGCCCCGGCTTCGTCCACGAGTTTCACTTTCTGGATTCTTCCGTCCGTGTAGATTTCCAGGAAGATTTCGCGCAGGCCCGAGGCGGCGCTGCGGGGGACGAGGCGTAGCTGCCGTGTGTCGGATTGGGCGCCCTCGTCAAGCAGAGTGATTGAGCGAAACTGGCTCCGCAAATTCTTCTGACCCAGTAGAAAGAGGAAGGGAAAGCGTGTGTCCGAGACCTTGCTCGCATCCGCGTGCGTGGCCTCGCGGTCCGCAGGGATGTAGAACCAGACGTCGCGCCCGTTGACGATGAAAAGCTTGGCCGGGTTGGTCTCGTATTCCCAGCGCATCAGCCGCGGGCGCTGGAGGATGAGTCGCCCGCGCTCTGTGCGCGCGCGCCTGCCCGGTGAGCTATAGCTTTGCTCAAACTCTGCCGCCAGCCCGCGCATCTGTCCGTAACGCGCTTCGATTCTTTTAACGAGAGCGTCGCGCTCGTTACTCTGAGCCAGTGCGGGAACCAGAGCGGCCGAATAAGAGACGAAAAACGAGGCGATTAGAAAGAGCAGCGATCTCCTCATTCGGCGTCCTTGCTTTCCACCTCGCGCACGAACAGTTCTTCGAGCGATTGCCTGACGGGCTGCACAGAGACCAGACGACCTCCCGCGAGCCGCAGGGCAGCGAGCGCGGCGTCAACGTCCTGCTCGTCCCGGACCTCCACGCGCGCGCCGCTCGCCGTCGGCGTAATATTCGAGCCTTCGAGCGCTGGAAAGACGGCAGAGAGTTTTTCGGCGGTCGTGCCCGCGACAGTTATCTCCACGCGGTGCCCATCGCCCGCGCGCTCGCGCAACTCTTCCAGGCGACCTGTTTCCGCGAGTCGCCCGCCCTTTAAGATCGCCACGCGGTCGCAGAGCACCTCTATGTCCGAGAGAATGTGCGAGCACATGAAAACGGTCGTGCCTTTCGCGCGCAAGCCGGCGATGAGGTCGCGCACCTCGCGCCTCCCAATGGGATCGAGCCCGCTCATCGGCTCGTCGAGGAAAACTATTTCGGGGTCGTTGACCAGAGCCTGAGCCAGGCCGACGCGCTGCAACATGCCCTTGGAGTATTTGCGGAGCTGCTTGTTCCAGCTCTTCTCGTCCAGGTGAACGCGCGCCAGCAGCTCTTCGGTCCGGCGTGAGCGCTCCCGCGCGCCGTAGCCGAAAAGCTCCGCGCAGTAGTTTAAGAACTCGCGCGCCGTCAGGTAGTCATAGAAGTACGGGTTCTCCGGGAGATAGCCGATGCGCGCGTGCATGGAGACCTCCGAGATGTCGCGGCCGAGGATGCGCGCGCCCCCGGCGGTCGGATACATCAGGCGCATCAAAAGCTTCAGGGTCGTCGTCTTCCCGGCACCGTTCGCGCCGAGGAAGCCGAAGATTTCGCCGCCCTCAACCGCCAGAGTCAGCCCGTCCAACGCACGCACCTTTCGCTTGCGCCAGAAGCCGACTTCGTAATCTTTCGTCAGATTCTCTATTTCGACAATGGACATAACGTCAGGAGTCAGGAGTCAGGAGTCAGGAGCCAGGAGAAAAGAAGGACCGATGATAAGCCGTTCGTGCTTTTCATTCTGACTCCTGCCTCCTGCCTCCTGCCTTTCATTTGTACGGCACTTTGGAGCTGGGATTGAGATCAACGTCGCAACCGTTTTTCACCAGGCGGTAAGGCGATTCCGTCGGATCAAGCGGAGCGCCCGACGACGCCTCAACATTCAGTCCTGCGGTGCGCAGCCCGCCGGCGACATCCATCCAGGATGAGACACAGCGGCCGGTTCGTTCCTGATACCCGGCCAGAATATTGCGAATTACCCGCCGCTGCTCAACCGAGATTACTTGCAGCAGACGCAGCTCGACCATGCGCTTCAACTGCGGGTCGTCCGCCTGCTCATACATGCGCTCGTAGATCATACGCGCCGTCTCTGTGTCATCTTTCTGAAGCGCCATCTGGCCGCGCATCGCTTCCATCCATTTCGGGGCGTTGGGCGTTTTCGCGCCAGCACCATAGGCTTCGCTCGCCAGTCTGAGCCACTGCTCCTTCTCCTCCTGAACGGTTTCACTGGTCCCGCGCTGCCAGTAGATGTAGCCCAGGTAATGATAGAGCTTCCAGGCGTCCGGGTTGGCTTCGATACCCTTCTTCAAAAGCGCAATCGCGTCCTCGTCCTTATCTGTTTTACTGACCGCGGGGAGTATTAGCGCGCCATATTCGTAAGCCGGAAGAAATTGTGGGTCGAGCGTGGTCGTCGTATCGAGCAAAGGCGCGAGCAGGCGCAGTTTGAGCGGCGTCAGGTCCTCAATCATCAGGCTGCCGTAAGGATGCTCCTCCTGGACCTTGATAATCTTACGCCCGACATATTGCAGCGAGCGCATCCAGTACCAATCGGCGATCAGGCCGTTGAAGCCGAGACTCATGCGGCGTGCCGCCGCTCCCGTGACATAAAGCTTCTCCTCTTCGAGCGCGGGGTCAACGGGCGGGCGATTCACTTCGAGCCAGCGATTCAAACCGGCCGCGCCGCCCAGGCCCAAAAGGATGAAGAGAGAGAGCAGCAGCGTCTGCCGCCGCCACAGGGCGCGCGCCTCGCGGGTCCTGCTTTGCTTTGCGTCTCTCATTTGAAATTACGGCGGTTGAAGATGAGTGTGGCGGTCGCCAGCAGGACCGCGACGTAAATGAGCGCGTAAGCGAGCGAGGCGAGAAAGAGCGTCGGCTGCGGCGTCTGGCCGTGCGCGGCCGGCGTGATGTAGCTGTAGTTCGATAGATTCGGGAGCAGGTAAAAGAGCGCGCCGAAGAAATAACGCGCGCTCGTCGTTCCCATAGAGGCCGCGAAAGTTTTCAGGTCGGCGCTGAAATGGCCGATGATGAAGATGAAGAACGTCAGCAGGGCCGAAAGCGCCGGAGACGAGAAGGAAGAGAAGAGCAGCGCAATCGCCGTCAGAATAATCAGCTCCACATAGATGAGCAGGACCGCGGGCCAGATGCTCAGGGCGAGCGGGTCCCAGCCGCCTTTGACATAAAGAAGGGCCAGAGAGACGCCGGCGCCCATCACCAGAACGTTGACCAGCAGCGTCAGGCAGAGCCCCAGATATTTTCCGACCAGGAACTCGCCGCGCCCGACGGGCTTCGAGAAGATGGCGTAAACGGTCCGCCGCTCGATCTCTTTGTAGACCAGGCCGACGCCGACGAAGATGGCGATGAACGCTCCGAAGAGCAGCATCGCGCTCAGGCCGAGGTCAATGATGATCTTGGATTCCTGCGACGCAGACAACTCGCCCAGGAAGATTGCGCCGACTATCAGCAGCAGCACGAAGAGGACAAGGTTGTAAAGCACCTTGTCCCTGACAGATTCTCGAAATGTGTTGCGTAAGATGGCGAGCATCCGCGAGAACATGAAAGCTATATTAGCATACTTCGCAAAACTCAAAACGAGGGCTTGAAATAAGAAGCGGGTGATGAAGGCTTTTGAGCCTTCATCACCCGCGCTAGATCAAACGTTAATTGACCCGTCAGATTAGTTGCCGAGCATCGTGCCGCCGGCAGCCGGGTTGGTCGTGTAATCGGCGCCCAGAGTCGTATCTGCGCGGATCACACCAGTCTGGTCCGAGTAGAAGCGGCGCGTACCAGTCTGCGAGACACCGGAGATGGTGCTCGGTCTGGCAGAGGAGGTGTAGCCGGCCTGTGTTCCAGTAGCCGCATCAGCGGCGACGGTCGCCACGTTGAAGATATAGCCGCTCTTGGCAGCCGTGACTGAAGAGGAGTCCGCGTCCGCGACGGCCTGGTCAATCAGGTTGGCCGTTCTCAGGGCGGCGAGATTTCCGTATGCGCCACCGCCAGAGGTTGACTGATAGGTCGCTTCGGCGCTCGTCAGCATACGCATGGTTGATTGGGCCGAGCCTTCGTTAGCGGCGCGGCGCGAGGAGAGGAGATTGGGGATGGCGATGGCGGCGATAATGCCGATGATCGCCACAACGATCAAAAGCTCAATCAGAGAGAAGCCCTGTTGCTGTTTCTTGGTGTGCATATCTTTTTTTGCCTCTTTAAATTCTTTGGGGATGATGGCGCTTCAGGTTCACACCATCTCATAATGAAGGGAGATTAAAGGTTGTGACCGATGATCTCCCCCTAAAGTCTCAAATTCACTGACCGTCAGATTAGTTGCCGAGCATCGTGCCGCCGGCAGCCGGGTTGGTCGTGTAGTCCGCGCCGAGGGTCGTATCTGCGCGAATGACGCCCGTCTGATCGGAGTAGAAGCGGCGCGTACCCGTCTGCGAGACGCCGGAGATGGTGCTCGGTCTGGCGGACGAAGTGTAGCCGGCCTGCGTGCCCGTGGCAGCAACAGCAGCAACGGTCGCCACGTTGAAAATGTAACCGCTCTTCGCGGCAGTCACTGAGGAAGAGTCCGCATCGGCGACGGCCTGGTCAATCAGGTTAGCAGTTCTCAGCGCAGCGAGGTTTCCGTATGCGCCACCGCCTGTGGTCGCCTGGTAAGTAGCTTCCGCGCTCGTCAACATACGCATGGTGGACTGAGCCGATCCTTCGTTGGCAGCACGGCGGGAAGAGAGGAGGTTGGGGATAGCGATGGCGGCGATGATACCGATAATCGCTACGACGATCAAAAGCTCAATCAGAGAGAAGCCCTGTTGGCGTTTTTGCGTTTGCATTGTTCTTTTTGTGCTCCTTAAATCAAGGGTGATGGAGTTGGAATATTCTCGCGCCATCGGCTTTCGTCTCAGGATCGCATGCCGCGCTGAGCGCGATGTGTCACGGGCGCTCCTAACAAACATCGTGCCGCAGCCTGATCCTGAGGGAGAGCTGAAAAAAACGGCACGGGGAGCGCGTTTTAGGAGCGCTTCTGATGGGGAGGCACGGGCCGCGGCCCTCTATTGCAGGAAACTGACAAATCCTGGCAGGGGCTAAATGCCGATTTTCGTCATATCGGCACGGCAATCCGGGGGCTTTAAGGCCGGGCGTTGGGGACTATTGTGCGGGCGGTTTTTTTAGTTGATCGGAGGGCTGGAGGTATTGGCAGGAGCGCCGACGGCGAAACGAAGCACGCCCGTCGCATCCACAAAATAGTGCTGCCATTCGTTGTTCGGATCGTCGAGCGGCGTCGCCCTCCCGACGTAGTCCTGTGAAGGGTCGGAAGCATCCGGCGTGATGACGAAGTCGTAACCGCTCTTACGCCCCGCGACCAGGTCCGTATTGGTGACAAGATTGGCATTACCGAGTTCCGTCAGGTTGCCGAATCTGCCGTTGGCGGCCCGGAAAGCTGTCTGGCTGGAGTGGATTACTCGCATGGAGCTGATGGCTGAAGCGCCTTTGGCAGCCTGTTTCGCCTGGAGAATGTATGTAATGGCTATGGCGGCGATGATGCCGATGACTGCAACGACTATGAGAAGCTCGATAAGTGAAAAACCTCGTTGCGATTGTGGTTCTTTCATATGCGGGGTTAGCCTCAGTTTCAAATAGGTGACCGTGGGGTTACGGACACAGCCAGGGCCCATAAGCAATGGATATGCCAACGCCCTGATGATTGCGGATTTCGGATTGCGGAATGCGGATTGAGAAAAACAGAAAGCAGAAAGCAGTAGGCAGTAAAAACCAGGAGCGTTTTGCCTTGACTGCCTTCTGCCTTGTGCCTTCTGCCTTCTGTTCTTTCATTCCGCATTCCGCAATCCGCAATCGGTAGGACTAACTCTCAGGTGAATTCGAAGCTTCGAAGGCCTGGTCCTCATCGCGGCGGCGCGGCCAGGGGTCCGTGTCGCGACGGCGCGGCGTCGTCTCCTGACGGCGGCGGTCGTCACGCAGTTGCGCCGTCAGGCTGCGGATGCTGTGCTTGTCTAGCAGATGGCGAAGCGAGCGCACGGAGAGGTGCAAAAGCTCCGCGGCACGCGTCTGGTTGCCGTCCGTGCGGCGCAAGGCTTCAAGCACGTAGGTCTTTTCCAGTTGTTCGAGATGCGCGACGATATTGATTCCGTCATCCGGCAGGTCGAAGGCGGAAGCGATGCGCGCCGGGTTATAGTTGGTTATCTGTTCAGGGAAGCGCTCGGGTTGAATCGTGTCCGTGCGTTCGAGGGCGACGGCGCGCTCAATCGTGTGCTCAAGCTCGCGAACGTTGCCGGGCCACGAATAGTTTTCGAGGAGTTGCAGGGCCTTCTCGCTGATGCTGAGCTGACGACCCGTCTGCGCGCGGAACTTGCTGACGAAGTGTTCCGTCAGTTCCTTGATGTCTTCGGAGCGCTCCCTGAGCGGCGGCAGCTCAATCGGGATGACGGAGATACGGTAGAAGAGGTCTTCGCGGAAAGTTCCGTCCTTGACCATCTGCGAAAGGTCGCGGTTCGTGGCGGCGATGACGCGCGTGTTGATCTCGATTTCTTCATGCGCGCCGACGGGACGCACCCTGCGCTCTTGCAGCACGCGCAGGAGCTTGACCTGCATCGCGGGCGACATCTCGCCGATCTCGTCCAGAAAAATCGTCCCCTGATTCGCCGCCTCGAAGAGACCTTTGCGGTTGGTGTTCGCGCCCGTGAACGAACCTTTCATGTAACCGAAGAGTTCGGACTCAAGCAGTGTTTCGGTGAAGGCCCCGCAGTTGATCGAGACAAAAGGTTTCTCGGCGCGCGGGCTGAGGTCGTGTATGGCGCGCGCGACGAGCTCTTTGCCGGTCCCGCTCTCGCCAGTGATGAGGATGGTTGACTGAACCTCGGCGACCGTCTCGATCATCTGGTAAACGGCCTGCATCCGCTCGGAGTGGCCGATAATGTTACCCAGCTGGCCGCGCTCGCGCTGCTCTTTGATGAGGGCCTCTTTTTCGACCTTGAGCGTCTCGACCTCTTTCTTGAGAGTGAGCCGTTCGAGGGCCTTGGAGACGATGACCTTCAGCTCGTCAATGTCGAAAGGTTTGGTGATGAAATCGTCTGCGCCGAGCTTGAAGGCCTCGCGGGCCGTATCCACGGTCGCGAAGGCTGTCATCATCACGACCCCGACTTCCGGCAGAAATGCACGCGCCTCGCGCAACAACTCGATGCCTCCCATGTCCGGCATCTTCACGTCGGAGACGATCAGGTCCACAGGCTGCTCGCGCAGAGCTTCGAGCGCGCGCCGCCCGTTCTCGGCCACGCGCACCTCGTGCCCTTCGCGCCCGAAAACGATTGAGAGGAGCTGTCGCATCCCCTGTTCGTCATCAACGATAAGAAGTTTGGACATAACGAAACCAGAAGCCAGGAGTCAGGCGTCAGGAGTCAGGAGAGCCGCCATGTATTTTTCCAGCATCTTGCTGACTTCTTCAAGCTGCGGCATCAACTCGGGGTGGTCTCCGTAACCCAGGTCCTTTGCCAGGATCAAATAGTACCGGCACTCTTCAATAGAGCCTTGAGCAATATTCATGAAGCGAGCTTTATCAGTTCTACTCTTTTTCTTAAACCCTTCCGCAATATTAGCCGGGATCGAAATCGCCGCCCGCCTCAATTGTGATGTTAACCCATAAATCTCTTTCTGAGGAAAATAGTCGCTGTAATTATAGACCGACAATACAAACTGATGCGCCTTCTGCCAGACGAGCAAATCTCTGAAACTTTTCGATACTGGCCTGTCCATATCAATCTCAGGATTCTGATGTAGAGCTTCTGGCTCCTGGCTCCTGACTCCTGGCTCCCGGCAATTCTATCAGGATCGTCGTTCCCTGGCCCTCGCGGCTGCGGACATTGATTGTACCACCATGATCGCGGATGATCTGGTAGACAATCGAAAGGCCGAGCCCCGTCCCGCCGGTCCCGGAGGAGAAGGGCTCGAAAAGATGCTCGACCTGTTCGGGCGACATCCCGCGCCCGGTGTCTTTGAAAGTGATGCGCAGCCGGTTACCTAAGGAAGAACGTAATTCGGCGCGCAAAGTTCCTCCTTCAGGCATCGCTTGCAGGGCGTTGCGCGTGATGTTCCAGAAGACCTGCTTGAGCTGGGCACCGTCCCCGTTCACAATCATCGGACCATCCGTGTAATCTTCTTCGAGAGTGTGCTCATCTTTAATCTCCGGACTGTGGCGCAGCAGCGTGAAGGTCTCGCTGAGCAGCTCGCGCACGTCCACGCGCTCGTGAGCCTGTGAGCGTGGACGTGCGTAAGTCAGATAATCCGTGATGATGCGGTTCAGGCGGTCGGATTCGCGCAGGATGATTTCCATCAGCTCCGCCTGGGATGAGCCCCCGTCCATCTCGGAGCGCAGGACCTGTATGGAGCCGCGCATGGCCGCAAGCGGGTTTCTGATCTCGTGGGCGATTGAGGCCGCGACGCGCCCGACGGCCGCCAGGCGGTCCTGTCTACGCGAAGTCTCTTCGAGGGCGCGGACCTGCGTCAAATCCTGAAAGGTGATGACGAGGCCGGTGGTTTCACCGGATTCCGCGAAGAGCGGGAAGATGCTGAAGCCCAGACGGAGCCGCAGCCCTTCGGCCGTGAGACAGTCGGCCTCGTAGCGCGGACTGGTCTCACCCGCCTGCGCCGCGCTCATTGACTCGTCAATCTGCCGGCCGAGCTCCCCGAAGAAGATGGAAGCCTCCTGCCCGCGCACGTCTTCGGCTTCGTAGCCGGTTATCTCTGCGGCCGCGGCATTGAACGTGTAGATGCGCCCCTGCAAATCCGTCGTGATGACGCCCGAGCGAATGGACTCGACGATGCGCTCGTGCAGCGCGCGCAGACTGGCGAGCGTCTGCGTGGCTTCGGTCAACTGCACGTCGTAGCGCGACTGGCGCCGGGCGAGGCGCGCCGCCAGAAGGCCGACGAAGAGAAATGCTATGTCGTTGAGGCCGACGCCCTGAATCACCTTCAGGGTGGAGAGTTCCGTCGCGGCTGCGTCGAACGGAGGGATGATTCCCCAGAGGACGGCCATCGAGAGGCCCGTAAAGAGGGTCGCGCACCCGACCGAAGCGACGAGCGCCGCGCGCGCCCCTAAAAAAACGCTGGCGACAGAGATGACAATCAGGTAGAGCGCGGCGAAGGGCGAGCGCACGTCACCCGTCAGCCAGACGAGCCAGGTCACGAGCAGGAGGTCTACGAATAACTGTAGGCTGGCCTGTAAGCGGTATTGCTTGCCGAAGCGCAGGGCCGCGACGTAGATGAGCGAGAGGCTGATGACGGCGACGAAGATTGAGAGGGCGACGCGGTCGGAGACGCCCGCTTGCTCGCTGGAAAAGAGTGTGGTGGAGAGCAGGAAGAGAATGACTGCGGCGGCGGCGCGGCCCACGATCAGCCACCAGAGCTTCTGGCCGAGCGTCTCCGCCTGCACAAATTTTCTCTCATGGGGGGCCATCAAGCGTAAGCGTATCACAGAGGGCAAGGCCCCGTGCAGTTGAGATTTCGAAACGGATTTTTCGGGCGGGAAAAAATTATTTGAAAAAGCGCTTGAGCCTGACGTAACGTCAGGCCTTAGGATGAGAATAAGAAAGGAGGGCGGGCTCTTGAAACCTTTGACCGAAAGTCTTCTGCAGGCGCAGCAGTTCGCGGAGCGCGCCGGGGTGACGGTCCGAACGCTACACCATTACGACCGGATGGGGCTTCTCAAGCCGAGCCGTTACACAGCGTCCGGCTATCGCCTCTACACTGAGCGCGACCTGGCGCGTCTTCAGCAGATTGTGACGTTGAAGTTCATCGGCCTGCCATTGAAAGAGATTAAGGAGCTTCTGGATCACAGGGAGTTTGACCTGACGACGACGCTGCGGCTGCAACGTAGAATCATAGAGGAGCGGCGGCGTCACCTGGACATGACCATCGAGGCGATCAAGAGAGCCGAGAACGCCATGTCTTCGGCGGGCGAACCCGATTGGGAGGCGTTCCGGAAAATAATCGAGGTGATCAATATGCAGAACGATATGGAATGGATGAAGAAGTATTACACGGAAGAACAACTCGCAGACCTCGCGCGGCGCGGCACGCCGGAAGTCCTCGAACGTGGGCAGCGCGAGTGGGCGGTCCTGCTCAAGGACGTGGACGAAGCGATCAAAGAGGGGGTTGACCCCGCAAGCGAGCGTGCGCAACTGCTCGCCGAGCGCTGGTCGAAGTTGATCGAAGAGTTCACAGGGGGCGACCCTGGCATCGCGGAGAGTCTCCGAAAGCTCTACGCGGACCAGGCCAACTGGCCGTCAACCTTCGAGAAACCTTTCAGCGACAACGCCGGAACGTTTATCAGTAAAGCTGCGGCGAGTCGGAAAGAGAAATGAAGGATAAGACAAAAAGCTGATCCACGAAATAACACGAAATAGCACGAAATCTAATAAAGCTTTTCGTGTTATTTCGTGTAACGCGCGTGGATAATGCCGGTCCGTTCGCGCCAGTCTTTTCTCTTTCGAACTAGCCCTTAGATACATACGCCATTAAGCCGCGCAACTCGTCGCGATGCGACTGGTCATGTTCGCGCATGAGCAAGAGGAGCCTTTCGAGCGTAATCTCGCCGACGCCCTCCAACGCGCCGCTACGATTTAACTGGTCTGACGGTAACGCTCTGATCACGCCGATATTCTCCTGTCGCGCGTGCGCGAAATCCTCAAGAGCCGAGTCGAAACTCTGACTGTTGTAATGGCGCGTCCTGGCGAGACGGCTTCCATCAATGTCCGGCAGCATGGGCCTCTCCTCCGCCAGAATTTTTCTGATTCGCACGCTGTAGCCTTCGCGCTCAATGTCGCGCAGATGGCAGACCTGCTCCAGGGCAGAGAACTCATCTTCGGAAGGCTTCCATCTCAAAGCCTGTTCCGACCACCCGGCGGTCAATTGCCTGACTACCTCGGGCGTCTCTTCCAGGAACTGCACAAGCTCGCTGAACTCTTGAGCGGTCATCAGCCCCTCCCCCCTCACTTCTCCCCGGAAGCCGCGAAGATCTTCATGAGCGCTTCCTCTCCGCTCTCAATCGAGCGGACGCGGCATTCTTCGTTGATGTCTGCGACAGAGACGTTCCTGAGTCCGGCCGCCAGAAACCAGTCCGCGACATGCTTCCCGTCGAACCCGAGCCAGCGGTCATGATGCTCCGTCTTGAGGAACTCGAACGTGTGGGCAAAAACATCCGTAATTACCAACTTACCTCCGGGCTTGAGAATCCGCGCCATCTCTTTGATCGCGAGTGCGGGCGATTCTACGTGGTGCAGGTACATGTTGGCGAAGACGTATTCGACCGCTTCGTCCGCGAGCGGCAACTCTTCAGCCACTCCATGTCTGTAAGCGACTTCATGAAATCGCCTGAACTTCTCGCGCATACGCGAGAGCATCGCGTCCGACTGGTCAACGGCCGTCACCTTCAGGCCGCGACTCAGCAGCCCTTCGGTGATGAACCCCGTTCCAGCCCCGACGTCGGCGGCCAACTTCTCCGGCTCGACGCGCGCGATACTGAACGCTTTTTCGCGCACGTTCTCCGAATAGAACCGTGGGCGCATCTCGTCCCAGACTTCAGAGACTTGATCGAAGAACTGTTTGCTCATAAGAAAGCCTGTAGCTCGATTGCGGAATGCGGAATTCGGATTGCGGATAGAGAGAACAGAAGGCAGTAGGCAGAAAGCAGTAGGCAGTAAAAGCCAGGAGCGTTTTGCCTTTACTGCCTTCTGCCTTGTGCCTTCTGCTTTCTGCTCTTTTAAATCCGCAATCCGAATTCCGCATTCCGCAATACTCCAAGTGTCCCTACTTGTTGGTTAGATACCTTGATGCAGCCTTGTCAATAAACCATTCAAGGGAGCCGTCAACAGGGGTGATCAACTGCGCTGGCAGGCGCTCGGTCTCCCGCACGTCGCCCATGACTTCGGCCAGGCGCTCGGCCTTATTTTCGCCCGTCACAAGGAAAAGAATATGCGCGGCGTGATTGATGGCGGGCGCTGTCAGCGTGATGCGATAGGCATCGAACTTCTCCACCCAGTTTGAAGTGACCCACTCCCGCCCTTCCTTGAGTGCCGACGAGTTCGGAAAGAGGGAAGCGGTGTGGCCGTCATCGCCCATGCCCAGCAGGACCAGGTCAAAGCGCGGCCACTCGGCGTCGTTGAAATAGGTCCGCAGCTCGTCTTCATAGAGCCGCGCGTTGGCGACCACGTCGCCAACGCCCCTGATGAGATGCACGTTCTTTCCGGGAATGGGGAGGAGCGAGAGCATCGCTTCATTAGCCATGCGATAGTTGCTCTCCGCGTCGTCCGGCGGGACAGAGCGTTCGTCTCCGAAGAAGACGTGAACTTTTGTCCAGTCGAGCCCGGACCTGAAGGGCTCGCTCACCAGAAGCTCGTAAGCGCGCTTCGGGGTCGAGCCGCCGGCGAGCGCGACCAGAAAACGCCCGCGCTCGTTAATCGCGAGGCGGGCAATCTCCATGAAGCGGTCCGCGGCGGCGCGCGCGACTTCTTCGGCGGTGTCGAATATAAGGACCTGTCCCATCAAGCCGATAATGCCTCGATTAATCTGGCGGCCACCGCCAGCGCCTCTTCGTAGATGACATCACGTTTGGCTAAGCCCAGCTCGCGACTCAGGCGACGCCCTTCTGTCTTCTGCTCGTAGCTCAACACGCGGCCAACTGTGCGCTTGCCGTCAATGCTCGCTTCCGTAATCAGGTTTTTCCTGTCATCGCTGAAAGCGACATAGAACTCGGCCCCGGAGCTGGAGGACGAGAGAGTGAGCGAGACGAGCATTCCGTCGCCGTGCCCTTCATGCTCGGTCGCGGTCATCTCAACGTTGATGTCGCGCTCATTCTTTCGCAGAATAAAAGTGACGTTGCTCTTTCCTGTGTTTCTGCCGACCACATCCCACCCGAGTCTGGAGGCAAGCCAGCCCGTCACCAGCAGGGCTTTCGGCGCAATCTCTTCCGTGGCCGCGTCCGGCGGGTCATACTCGACAGCGATCCGGTCCACGGCGTTCAGATACGGATGATAATCCGCGATGTCCCAGAAATTCGCCAGCAGCGTCCGCCAGGCTGTCAGCCGCCCCCAGTTGAGGTCCGAGACGGACATGAACTGCGGATCGTCGCGAATGATCTGGGCCAGGCGGGATAAGTCTTCGTGTGGGCGGTCGAAACAGGACGAGTCAATGACGACCCTGTCGGACATCGCCGCCAGGCGATTGAAGAGCTTGTCCTCGTAATGCGGAATATCTTTCCACCAGAGAAAGGTCTGGACATCAGGCACAAGCAGCGGCGCAATCGCGCTCGCGGCCCGTTCGACTGACGCGCCGGAGGCTTCGATTGTGACCTGCTCGCCGCAGACCTGCTTGCCGCTCCCGCCGAGGACGCGACAGCGCGTCGAGACATAAGCGTCGAGCTTCGGCTCGGCGGCCTCGCGGTCGGCCAGAAGGACCAGCGTACGCCCCGGATGATACTCGTTGACCGTGTCGAGCATGTCGTCAATCGCCTCGCGGTCGTCCTCGACCGTGGAATAGACGATCAGATTCAAAGCGCACGCGCGCGTCACGCCGGACCCGGCGTTCGAGCCCTCCGCCTCGTCGGCGGGCTTCCACATCGCCGCCAGTTCCTTCTCGATCTTCCCGACATCAATCCCTTTGCCGGAGACTGGAACTGTGTGTTCTTGTGTTTGTATCTGCGTGCCCATAAAAAGAGGTTGGCTGCGAGTGTCCGTTAAAGCGCGCTGATTTCAACCAAATCCTCGCCCGATTTCAGAAGTTCAAGAGCTTGAGGCAAGGTGTTCGTAAGGATTTCTTTAAGGCGCACATTTGATGTATTACCACATGTGACCCAGGTCACTTTCGGCGGCGAGCCCAATCTTTCCAGGAATAATAAGAAGTCGCTATCTTTTGTCATGACGATAGCATTCTCTTTCCTCGCGGCCTGAAATATCTCTCTATCGGTAGCATCTCTTAGGCCGCAATCACGAATGGCTACTGCTTTCACGGCAAAGTTACTGCTCATCCAGTCCGCTATCATCTGAGCATCAATCCATATAATCATGCGGCAAGCACCGGATGATCTAATCTGCGTGCGGCGTATTGAAGCGCAGCCTGTAAATCTTCAATTTCGAGATCAGGCATCTCTTCGAGGATTTGTTCAGCACTCAAGCCGGCAGCAAACAAGTCAAGAACATCAGTCACACGAATACGCATCCCGCGAATACAGGGACGCCCGCCACACTGTTCAGGATTGATAGTGATTCTTTCCAGCAAGCTCGACATAGATTCTCCAATTCAGCTGCGAATCATGGCAGAATAATACAGCCTGCTCACAGCACCCTCAATGCCTCCAGCAAATTCTGTCGAGATTCAGGTCAAGAGTAAAATCATCATCGTCAGAGAAGTCGTGAATTGCGGTCTGGTCTTCAATCACTGGTCGGACAAGTGCCGCAACTTGTTCTCTGGTCATCCCTTTGTCCTCAACCTTACTCATGATGTAGTCGGTTACCTTACGCGGAGTGCTTAGTTGAGAAGCATCTTCATCAGGGATGCTAACTCCAAACTTCTCTTCAAACGCCATTACTAATTCAACAGTATCTAATCCCATCATTCTATGGCCTGCGCCAGCGGCGGCCGTCTCTCTCGATTAAACCATGCGACTCTTTCGGTCCCCAGGTTCCGGCCTCGTAGTTCGGGAAATTCACCTGTGCTTTCGTCGCGGCCCACTCATCTAAGATAGGCATGACGATCTCCCAGCCGCGCTCTGTCATGTCCGCGCGGGCGTAGAGCGTGGAATCCCCCAGAATGCAGTCGAGCAACAATCTTTCATAAGCCTCCGCGAGCTGGATGCCGAAACTTGCGCCGTAGCGAAAGTCCATGTTGACGTCCCGAATGCTCGTCACCTGCCCTGGAACTTTCGCGGCGAAGCGCAGGGTGATTCCTTCGTCCGGCTGAATGCGTATGATGAGCTGGTTCGGCGTCATCATCGCCGTCGCCTCACCAAACAGGGGAAGCGGAGCCTCCTTGAACTGGATGGCGATCTCCGTGACGCGCTTCGGCAGGCGCTTGCCCGAGCGTATGTAGAAGGGCACGTTCGCCCAGCGCCAGTTGTCGAAGTACATCTTGAGCATCGCGAAGGTCTCGGTCGCGGAATCAGGAGCCACGTCCGGCTCCTGGCGGTAGCCCGGGACCTCCTTGCCGGCGATTGCTCCGGGCCCGTATTGCCCGCGCACGCATTGGGCGCGCACGCGCTCCGGCGTGAACTCGCGCGCCGCCTGCATCGCCTTGATCTTCTCGTCGCGCACCGCCTCGGAGTCCAGGCTCACGGGCGGCTCCATCACCACGAGCGAGAGAACCTGAAAGACGTGGTTCTGAATCATATCGCGCAGGACGCCAGCCGAGTCGTAGTAGCCGCCGCGCCCTTCGACGCCGACCGTTTCGGCGTTCGTCAACTGCACGTGGTCTATGTACTGCCGGTTCCAGAGGGGCTCGAAAATGCCGTTGGCGAAACGGAAGACCAGAAGATTCTGGACCGTCTCTTTCCCCAGATAATGGTCAATGCGGTAAATCTGCTGCTCGTCCAGATACTGTAAAAGCTCGCGGTTGAGCTGGCGCGCGCTCTCCAGATCGGTCCCGAAAGGTTTCTCGACGATGACACGCACCCAGCCCTGACCTCTGGGCCTGGCGAGATTGTGCTCGCCCAACTGTTTGACGGCCGCGGCATAGAATTTCGGCGCGACCGAAAGGTAGAAGAGGTGATTGCCCTGTGTGCCGCGCTCGCGGTCCACCTGATCTAGAAGTTCCGAGAGCTTGACGTAGTCTTCCGGGTTGTTGATGTCCGCGGTCAGATAATAGAGGCCGTGCGCGAAAGAGTTCCAGACCTCTTCATCAACGCTCTTGCTTTCGGAAAACTCCTTGACGGACTCCTTCATGCGCTCGCGGAAATCATCCGTGGACATCTCTGTGCGGGCGAGGCCGATGATGGCGAACTCTGCCGGCAGGAGCCTTTCTTGCACCAGGCGATAGAGCGCCGGCAGGAGCTTGCGCTTTGTCAGGTCGCCGCTCGCGCCGAAGATGATGACGGCGCAGGGCTCTGCCGCGCGTTCGAGGCGGATGCCTTCGCGCAAGGGGTTTTCGATGACGGTGGCTTCCTGCATGGTCATTCGGTCGGCGGCTTGATGCTTATAGTTGGCGGTTTGATTTTCGGCTCGCTCTTCTTCGCCGGAGAAGGTCGCCCTCGTACTGGCGCGCTCATCTCCGGGCTTGCCTGCACGGGCGGTGCTGACGCTGGTTCGCCAGTTGACGGCGCTGCTTCAGGCTGTGGCTCAGGCGCTGGTGGTGGCGGCGGCGGCATCGGCGCAACGTTCGGCTGCGCTGCCCCAGGCTCCGGCGCTGCGCCTCCAGTCATCCCTGCCGAACCTTTCTCCATCCTCTCCATACGGTAAACTCTGGCGCGTTGCCTCGGTCTATAGCGCCGCTTCTTGCGCCGCTGCTTCTGTGGAACGGCGATTCCGTCGGGAGTAGAGAGGGAATTGCCGCCTGCCTCTTTCGCCAGAACTATCCCGTCCAGGCTAAGGACAAACAGCAATAGTAGAATGATGCTGAGCTTGCTTCTCATAATGTTCCTTTCGCGTCCGCGCGCGGCACAACTTCGCCGATTAATTGTTGCAATCTCCTCAGACCTTCCAGAGCATCCGCTCCTAAATCAACGCGAATCGCACGTCGTCCGCGCGTTGCGAGCGAGCGAAAATCGCCGAGCGCCTGCGCCTGTTTCAAGATACTGAAAGTGTAAGACTGACCCGGAATCGGCAGATCGGTTTTGTCCGGGGCGGTCACCTGTAGAAAAACTCCGTTGTCCGCGCCGCCTTTGTGAAGCTGGCCCGTCGAATGCAGAAAGCGCGGTCCGTAGCCAGTGGTCGTCGCGCAGTGCGTCGCGTCGCGCAGGTTTGTCCGAATCTGTTGAATCAGAGCTTCGGTCTCTGGAGTCTCTTCGATGTAGTCGAGCATGGCTATGTAGTCGCCAGCCCCAGCCTGCGCCAGATGCGCGCGCAGGGCGTCGGCGACAGACTCCGGCGGCAGAGGCTTCTCGTGCGCGTCTTCATCTCTGTAAATGGTCAGCACACCGTCAGCGACGATGGCCGCCTGCTCTTGCAGCTTCCCGCTCTGCTCGAACTTCTCCAGCAGCTCGCGTGTTGCGTCCTTAGACTCCTGCACGTTCGGCTGATCGAACGGGTTGATGCCGAGCCGCCAGCCGGCAAAGGCCGTCGCAATCTCCCACAGGAAGAATTCTTCGCCGAGGTCGTAGAGGTCCGTCAGCGTGCGATAGACGACCGGGTGGCCCGCGGCTTCGAGCGCCTTAAGTTTGACTTCCGTCTCGCCACCCAGTTTGCCGACGGCGATTGAGATGAAGAGGCGGTCATCGCCGTACAAGCCGGGGGCGCCGAGCGGTTCATTGGCGATGGGCACGGTGCCTTTGCCCTCCTTGCCTGTGCTTTCGGCTACCAGTTGCTCTATCCAGAGGCCGAGGGCGCTGATTTCGGGGGCCGTGACGAGCGTCAGCTTGTCGCGCCCTGCGAGAGCGCATTCGCCGAGGATCGCCCCGAGGCGCGCGCCGGGATTGTCCGCGGCGGGCACGACCTGCGAGCAGGAGTGCATGACGCTTTCCGCGCGGTCGAGCAGTTTCTTGATGTCGAGTCCCATCAGGGTCGCCGGGACCATCCCGAAATAAGAGAGCGCGGAGTAGCGCCCGCCTATGTCCGGGGGGTTGAGAAAGATTCGCTTGAACTTGTCCGCGGTCGCCATCTGCTCCATCAGCGTGCCGGGGTCTGTGATGGCGACGAAGTTCTCGCCAGGGTTCTCCTTCACGGTGCGGACCTGTTCGTACCAGTATTTGTAGAAGACCAGCGGCTCGGTCGTCGTCCCGGATTTCGAAGCGATGATGAAGAGCGTCCGGGCGAGATCAATCCGGCCGGCAAAGTCTGCGAGCGCGTCCGGGTCCGTCGAGTCCAGAACGAGGAGTTCCGGGTAGCCATCCTGGCGGCCGAACGTCTGGCGGAAGACTTCAGGGCACAGGGACGAGCCGCCCATACCGCAGAGCATGACGTGCTTGAAGTCGCGCGCGCCGCGGATGCGGTCCGCGAACGCGATGAGGTCGTCCTCCACCCCGATCATCATGTCGGGCACGATCAGCCAGCCGAGCGCGTTCTTGATAATCTTCTGATGCTTCTCGTCCGTCTTCCAGAGCGAGGCGTCCTTGCGCCAGATGCGGCGCATCACGTCCCCCTTATCCGCTTCCTTGATGGCGGCATTGACTGCGTCCGCGTGCTTGCCGAGCGTGGCCTGGACCCGTGCGTTGATGCCGGACCGGAGCGCGTCGCGTTTGGATTCGATGGACTCGACGAGCGTGTCGAACGAGCCGACGAATGCCGTCAACCCGTCCTTCTGCAATTTCTCGGTGACTTCCTTGAGGTTGATGCCAATCTCTTCAAGCCCACTGATGAGCGTGTGCGCTTCCTCGACACCTTCTTCCAGGGACGGTCGGACCGTGCCGTGGTCGCGGAACGCCGTGTAGGTTTGCGGCGGGACGGTGTTGACCGTTTCGGGGCCGATGAGGTTGTCAACGTAGAGCACGTCAGAGTATTTCGGGTTCTTGGTTCCCGTGGAGGCCCAGAGGCAGCGCTGCGCCTGTGCGCCCTTGGCCTTCAGTTTGCCGAAGCGCTCCCCGCCGAAAATCTCTTTGAACTTCTGGTAGGCGATCTTCGCGTTGGCAATCGCGGCCCGCCCCAGAAAGGCTTCGAGCGTCGCCCGCTCTTCGGGCGTTTTGGCGTGTCGCGCGCGGTATTCGAGGTCCGAGTCAATCGCCGTGTCCACGCGGGAGACGAAGAAGCTGGCGACTGAGGCGATGTGGTCAACCGTCTTGCCTTCGGCGTCGCGCCGCTCCAAACCTTTGATGAAAGCCTCCGCGACCTGTTCGTAGTTCTCAATCGAGAAGATCATCGTGACATTGATGTTGATGCCGCGATAAATGCTCTCCTCGATGGCGGGCAGGCCTTCCTGCGCGGCGGGGATTTTGATCATCACGTTCGGGCGGTTGAGTCTGCGGAAGAGCCGCTCGGCCTCCTCAATCGTCCCGGCAGTGTCATAGGCCAGGCGCGGATTGACTTCAAGGCTGATGTAGCCGTCAATGCCGTCCGTCTTGTCGTAAACGGGCCTGAGAATATCCGCGCCGCGCCCGATGTCGTCCAGCACGAGCGCCTCGTAAATCTCGTTGACGCTGGCGCCCGCGCTGACCAGCAGGCGCATCTGCTCGTCGTAATCCGCAGAGCCCGTGATGGCTTTCTCGAAGATCGTCGGGTTCGAGGTGACCCCGCGCAGGTCGTCCTCTTCGATCTTCTTTTGGAGGTCGCCTGTGTCCAGCATCGCGCGGCGAATGTTGTCGTACCAGATAGACTGTCCAGTCTTCATCACTTCGACAAGATGATTAGCCATAGCTTTGGTTCCTCAATTCAGGTGTCGGAAGATTCGCGTGTCCGGCCCGAACAGCAGCCGAGAGCGCCGTGGGAGCCGCAGACTTTGAGGATGGAAACGACTTCAAGCGGGCGCTCGGGCTTAAAAGATCGAAACGCGCGAGGGGTGCGATCCGGGCGATGTCGCTCGCCACATCCATTCGCTCAGCCGTATGAACTGGCGAGCCGCCTTAATGGTTCGTGCAGGCGACATAGTATCACAGTCGCAGGATTTTGAAGCGGGCCGGATCAGTCGGCTGGGCGGGCTGCGGTTGCCCCCCTCAGTGGAGCCGTCGAGTGTGCCGGATGACGAAGAGCAAAAGGCTGGCGGGCGTACTCCGAAGGAGCGCCCCCCAGCCTTTGGCTTTACTCGATACAGGGAGAGAAGAAGGTTAACTCTTTTTGCCGCGTTTCATACGTCGCCGCGCGGCCCCGGCGAGTCCGGTCAGACCGGTTCCGAGTAACAGGAGCGTGGCCGGTTCGGGAATCGGGCTTTGCTGCCCGGTGAGTCCAGCCGTCAGATTGGCTGACTGGCCGGATTGAACGAACAGATTGGCAACAGTCACACTGAATGAGCCTGTGTTGACTCCGTCGTTAAAAGTGAAAGTCTGAGTGGGGTTGGTGAAAGTGATATTCACCCCGCCCTGGTTGACGTTTGGTGAAACGCTCCCCTGGATGGTCGCCGTGTAGGTCGTGCCCTGTCCGCCATTGATGCCGGACGGCACCGTGAACGTGACATTTAAGGTAAACGACCCGGAGACCAACTGAGTAGGAGATGTGTTCAGGAAAAACGACCCCAGGCTGTTAGGGCCACTAAAAGAGCCGATGCCCAGTGCGGTCGTGGAGTTAAAATTGGCGTTCCCGGTGAACGTTAATTGAGGAACCCCGGAGACAACACCTGTGGTAGAGCCGGTGACTGTCACCTCGTCGGCCCGCGCAGTTCCTTGACCGAAGGTCAGGAAAGCGAGGGCTGCGATCATCAGGGCCAGAGACTTCGCCATCATTGTCAGGGTTGATTTCATACTTTTTTCCTTTGGTAAACCTTGTAAACTGATGAAAGTTCCCTAAGGCTTAATCAGGAGGGCGGGGCAAGTGCTGACTCCGAAAGCGCCTCATTTTATCGGCCCACGGCAAGGCAAGATGCCGGGGCAGTCGCTAGTCAAACTGCTTTAGAAACAGAAAAAGATCAATCTGGAGAGTATTCCAGAAAAACTGCCAAAGATATTCCCGCGGCTCATTCGCCTGACTCGCGCCCTCTTAATCGCTCAAGAAAACGCGTCGCTGAAACAAGGAGTAGCGGGCTTTATATACCAAAGGGACTATTCTTTCAAGCTTTTTTTGGTCTGAGAGGAATTCGGTAGCGGTCCTCTTGTATTTAACCCAAGTTGCCAGTTATAGCTGTTTGGAAATCATTTCAATTGCCACTAGCTTCAGCTAGTGGACAAAGATGGTTGAAAAGGATCGGCTTGAGCCGAATGCCAAATAAAATCCAGTTCCTTACTGCTTTAGCCTCACAGTTCGGCTCAAGCCGAAAGAACTAGAGCACCCTGAACCACTAGCTGAAGCTAGTGGCAATTGATAACTGGCAACTTGGATTATTTAGGCTCAGCGCCCTGTTGCCCCTTTGCGCCGGCCGTCAGCCGCGTTGCCTTCGCAGCAGGCCGACGCGCTGACCGTTGTTCCATAAAATCATTCCGGCGCGAGTGATTTTGCCTGTGAACTTACCGTAGCCCTCATAGGGCGGTGCCTCCGGGAGCGTGAACTCTACGTTTGGATGATTCAGTTTCACAGGGACGAGGACAGGGTCGCCTGCCGTGCCATCGGCGATGACCACGGCTGCCCAGTCCCCGTTATAGCTCTTGATGAGGACTACCTGCATCCCGCCCACGTCTCCCGTCTCGGCATCCAGCAACAGGTTGCTATAGATTTCGGGGACGCCCCAGTTCGCAGGGCGGCGACGCTTCTGCGCCGACGCGTCTTGGACGAGCAGCAAAAGGGTCAGGCAACAAATCCCGAAGCGGATCAGGGCTCTCATTGTTCCTCCATGTTGATGGCGGACGCCGGCGCTCGAAGCCCATCATCTGCCACAAGCAATCCTTGAGCGGATGACAGGACAAGCGGCGGGCAGTCAGCTCGAACGCTTTTTCGGGCGCGGCGACGGCCGGAAGGGAGTTCCTGCTACCTGCAATCCGGAACGTCAGGCTCTTCGAAACAGAACGGCGGGTCGTCGGCGATTCCGTGGACGAGAAGCAGCACCGTGACCGCCAGGATTATTATTCCGCCGATGATGAAGCCGATCTTTTCTCTCTTAGTCAATCCGCTCTTGTACGTCTGTTGAGACTGCTTCAACTGCCACCCTTTGCCGAGCCGCTCGTAGGCGGCCGTCGAATTGAGGGTTTTGGCTTTCGCGATCTCTTTGGCGAAGACCGCTTTCAGATCAGGCTTTGTCACAAGGCGCGCACCGCTCAAGGTGTGTTCGCCCTCCACGGCTTTAGGCTGGGCCGGAGTTTGGGCGAAAGTTTTTGATGGCATCAGGGCGAACAGCGTGACCGCACCAGCCAGCACAGTGGCGATGGTTTTCTTTATCATTTTCCCACCTCAAACCACACAAGATGTTAAGAGCCACGTTTCTTTAGTCGGGCGTCGGGTCGGGTTCGACCGCGAAGCATCCGGCAGCGCCGGGAGAAAAGCATTCTACATGATAGGTAACTAGCTCGGCTTGCTATTTTGTGTCGGGCAGGCTTGAAAGATTAATGCGGTTTTTCCCTCCCTGGCAATCGAACCATTTCTTTATATCCACGGCTTCATCAATTCTGTTCTCCAAACCTGTAAGTCCTGATAGGGCCTGAGTGCCCTGACAGCCGTGATAATGTTCCACCAGCTTTGATTTGCCGTTAATGGTAAGAGACGTAACAGTCGTCTGTGAATCAGATATTTGTATGGGGCAATCGTCACGGTTGTTTTTAGAGGAGTCTTCAAAACTATTTTTGAAGGAATAAAAATCTATCTTTTCAAACTCGGAAATGAGCTGTTTCAGTTGTTCCTGACCGATTCGACTCCTGATAATGTTCCCCGAAACCACCTTCTCTCTGTAGTCATTGTTATAAGACTTGGGCTCTATTGCGACCGTGCCGTCGGCTGAGATCGTTAATTTATAAAATGGGCAGGAGGAGAAAAAATCCGGCCTTCTTTCCAGAGTGATCAAAGTATCTGCGGGAATAGGGGCCGCCTGCACACGGGTCGCCTGCTCGTCTACTTGCCCTTTCTGGCAAGCCGCCGCCAGCAACATCAGGGAGCAAAGAACCGACGAGTTGAGGAAGCGTTTAGGCTGAATCATAAAAATGCTCCTAATCCATTACGGCGGGCCCGAACAATGGACACAACGCCCGCCGTCTTGGACGAGTCGTCAACCGCGGGAGGGTATCTTCATAATAACTTGTAGAAGATCACCGTACTTATCAATGAGCCCTCGGCGTTGAGCGCGTAACGGGGGATAATTCCAACTCGCGTATATCCGCATTTCTCGTATAACTTCTCGGCGATACTGCCTTGCTCCGTATCGAGCACGAGCAGCGTGCGCGCGGACGCGCGTGCGGCTTCTTCGGCCGCGTCCAGCAGCGCACGCGCGATGCCGCGTTGACGAAAGCTGGTGTGGACGATCAGCTTCTGGACTTCCGCGCGATGCAATCCATTCTGCCTCGTGGCGAGGGACAACTGCACTGAGCCCGTCACCTCGCCCGCCTCGCCGGCGACGAGTAGAATACGCTTGCCTTGAGCCACTTCGCTCAAGGTCTCAAGCCAGAACTCTTCAGCCGTCCCAAACGTCAGCGGCGGCAGGAAGCCAACCGAAGAGCCGTTATGAACTGAATCCTGTAAGAGGGCCACTAACTTTGGCAGGAGCGGTCTTGCTTCCTCTTCTGATAAGCGTTCGACATTGGGCATGGCTCGCTCGTATACACTCCGTCGTACATCTGCTATAAGCCGAGGGCGTCCATTCGGGGCTTCTCGTAGCTGCCATCTTCCGCCGGGTAGCGCAGGAGCTTCTCAAATTTGCCGCTCTCTTTCGCCAGCGCCCAGATAATACTTTCGCCCGCAGGCAAATTCCTGGGCTCAAGTGAAAAGACCGGGTCCTTAAAAGCCTCTTCAGCGTGGATGAGTTTCCATCCCTTGCGCACGAACATTTGCAGCAGGTCGCCCAGAAACATCCCGTTCAGGACATTGTGGTGGATCAGCAGTGTGTGTCTCACGCTGCGGCCTAAGGTCCTATTGGAAAGGTCATCATAGTAAGAGGCGCGCTCCCAGATGTGGCTCAGGTAAAAGTCCCTGTACAGGGTGACGTCTGCTTTGGGATCGTTCTTGAGCCGCGCGCGCAGTCTGCCGTCAATGTACCAGTCGGAATTATCTATGGTGACGTGGCCGTTACGGTATCCCTGCTCTTTGAGGAAGGCCCGCATCTTATCTCTCTGTTCAATGGTCCGGCCTTCTTTCAGGTAAGGGAAGCGCAGGAACTTGCGAAAGTGTGAGAACTGCTTGAGCAAGGCTTCATTGCGCAGGATGTCCTGAGTGTATTTGCCAAAATCGGCGTCCGCGTAATTGGCGTGCGAGTAAGTGTGATTGGCGATCATATGCCTGCGCTCGTCCCAGGAGCGCAGCAAGGGAAGATTCTTCTCGGTATCAACGTACTTGCCGGCGACGAATCCAGCCGCCTTAAGATTGTGGCGACGAAGCGCATCAAGAATAGCTTGATTGCGAGCCTCGCCGGACATGGTGGGAGCGTCGTAAATATTGAAATCGTCCATCGTGACGGCGACCTGCGGCTGCTTACCCGCAGAGGCGAAGCAAATCTTTCCGTTCACACCAAAGGCCGCGACGCACAGGCCGACATTCTTAACAAATTCTCTGCGGTCCATATTCGCCATTATCTTTATCTGAATGACGTAGGGCAACCGGCAAGCGCCGGACGCGGCGGCTGACGGCTGTGCGTCCGGTCAAACGACTTATTGGACGGCGAGCTGGGCGAAAGCGGTTTTACAGAGGCACGTCGCCTGCGGACGGCTCACGCTTGAGCCGTAAGCTTAACCGCTGGCGGTATGTCAGTTGTCGCCAGATCCACTCCATCGGACCGTAACTGAAATATTTCAGCCACAGCCCGCTGATCAATACCTGAAAGAGAAAGATGGCAAGCGCAATCAGCGTCGCCGTGAGCGCGCCGACTCTTCCGAACTGGCCGAAACCGAAACCGTAAAAGATGAGAACGCAGATCACCGTTTGCAGTAAATAGTTGGTGAGCGCCATGCGCCCGACCGGAGCCAGAAAGGCGAGCAGTCGCCGCCACAGGGCCTTTTGCCAGAGCGTGGCGACCAGGGCGATAAAGAAGAGCGCCAGCGCTGGAACGCCGAAGGAATACGCGACGACGCCTCCAACTCCCGCGGGCGACGGCGGAAAATCTGCTTCCGATTTTGCTAACGTCGCAAAAGCGATATTGCCGACAAGACCTAAAATAAGTCCGTACAGAAGGACGCGCCGAATGAACGGCTGATGACTCGATAAGTCCTTGAAAAACCCGCGCCGGTACGCATAAAAGCCCAGCAAAAACATCGCCAGTATTTTGGGCAGGCGCATTTGGACAATCAAACCCGCGTACCTGCCGACGATATAATTCAGATTAAAATTGGTAATGATTTGCAGGTAGCTGCTTTGCTGAACCGTCCTGACTGCTTCGTTCCACCTGTCAACCTGCGAGGCATCAAATTTTGACAGGGCTTCTGGCGAAACAAAGGCGACGAAGAGAATATAGAGCAGGATGTAGGTCAGAATGGGAATCAACATCAGGACGAACGCCCATTTGAGCAGCGAGCGGTCTGTTTTCTTGCGAAATAGAAGAAGCAGAAAGCCCATCAAGGCATAGACGCTCAGGATATCGCCCGCCCACAGCAGATAAGCGTGCAGAAGACCGATGACCAGCAGCCAGAACAAACGCCGTTTGAAGAGCGAGGCTTTGAGGGCGCCGCGCGCCTCTGCCCGACTGATTTGCAGGGCAAAGCCGACGCCGAACAGAAACGAGAAGATCGAATAGAACTTGCCTTCGACAAAGAAATGAACCAGGAAATGTGTAATCCGGTCGGCGAGCGGGCTTTGCGCGGCAAGCGCCGGAGGCAGCATCCCGTAACCGGAAAACCATTGCACGTTGCCGATCAGAATACCGCAGACGGCCAATCCGCGCAGCACATCCAGTATTTCAATGCGTTCCTGAGAAGAGATTGGACTGATCTGGCTTTGAGACATAACACACCCTTTTGATTAACGATCCGAGTTGATCTTTCTTAACGGAAAGCGAGGGGATTCTTCTCTCCAAATCAAAAAACAGAAACTATGAATAAAGATAGCCGCCACAAGCGCGATGTTAGTCCTATGAAACACGCTTGGTCATTAAAATATCAGGCTTCCCGAAGCCATTAGCGTCAGGGATAACGCCCGTGATGACGAACCCGAGCTTTTGATAGAACTCAAAAGGGTGTTGGCGTAGATTCTTTATCTGCGAGGCGTGATGAAGCACGTCAGGGTACAAATCTATTCCGCCTAAACTCGTCCGATTATTCTCGTCATCAGTCCCTAAGGTGATGGTGACGCCTCCGCGCGCCTTGACCTGCTTTTCCAAATCTTCGACCAGGGCGCGTCCGATCCCTTTCCCCCTGCAATCTCTGCGGACCACCAAAGGATGAAGCTCCCAGACTTTCCCGCCATATTCCCTGATTCCGCCAACCCATCCTAAAACATGGCCGCTCTCATCAATCGCTATCCTGCTAATGCGATCAACGCCTAAAGATGCTTGTACTTCCTCTACAGCCGACTCAAGCGTAGTCCAGTCAACTGACCCTGTATCTTTAAATCCGTCAACCAATAGTTCCGCCACTTGCTGCATCGTCGGATAATCATTGCTGAGACTCGTTATTCTCATATTCAGCTCTCCCCAGATACCTGATGCCGGAATTAACCGGAAGGGAAGTATCTGCGAATAGCATTCAAGTTGACGATGAAAGACCGGCTAACTCGCGCTCCGGTTGAATGAGTTGTTAGGCCGCTCCTTGGCCTTTGTTCTAGTTTGTCTTAATACTCCTCTTCCCAACTCTCTGACTCGGTGGTTTCCCTCTTGGATTCTCCACAGTTCTTACATAACTTGGTTATAGTTGTTTCATCCCACACCTCAAATGCTTGAACGCTATCATAGTAAGAACCAGAAGTTACTTTCCTCCTACGAGTTTGCGTTGATATGCCGCTTTCTTTCCACTCATGTCTTTCTCTATGACAGCGACTACATAAGCAGCCTACCCAATCATGACTTTCATTTCTTGTCCAATGGCAACGAGTACATGTGCAACCATCCCACTCATGGCCCTCATTTCTTATTGTTCTACACAAAACGCAAAGGCAGCCGTCCCATTGGTGATTCTCGTTTCTTTTTGAATGGCAACGAGTGCATATACAACCATTCCAATCATGCATCCTATCTCTCTTAGTCCCACAGCGCGTGCAAGTGCACTTAGCTTGCCATTTATGGAGCTTGATTTTACAAAAGATATTCATTTTGTACTCCATCTTGATATAACTATTACGGATTAGGTTTAGCTGAAACTGGCGGCCTAACTAAATAGTAGACTCTCTAAAAGGCTTGGTATACCAAGCCTTTTAGGGTAAATAATGCGCCCGGCTACTATCCAAGCAAACCCACCTGCCAGACTTAGCTACACCTTCCTGCTTTTTATTTGAGAAGCAAGGCGATTCTTTTTTCATCATGCGGTTGTTCCGGGTCCGCCAGAATATTTATGGTTGAGCCGGTTTGCACCTGCGGCAAATAAATAATCGGGAGCGTGACGGTCTTCTGCGCCTGATAGGGCTGATAGTTAGGAATACGGATGTCGAGCAACAGTTTGACGCGCGGATTGTCGTTGACACGCACCCCCGTGTCGCTCAGCCCTAAAATGACGGCTGTTCCTTGTTTCCCGGTGGCGACAAGGTCGGCGATCCGCTTTCGCTTAACCTTTATCCAGATCAAAATACCGAAAGTGATGGCGAGCGGAATCAAAAGAAATCCCGCCCCCATCAGAAAGTAAAACGACTTCAGATTATAACCGTCATCAGTCAGAGCTTTTTCATCTGCCGTGAAACCTCTATAAAACATAAAGCCGCTAATTAAAAAGAACGGGATATTGAACAGTAAAAGTCTCCCTATAGCTTTGCCCATATTTGCCTCCGGATTCTGCCTGATTCACGAGGTGACTTTAACTTTGAAGCCGTTACCTGTACAAGACGGTTTGATAGAGAGAGCCATCCAACGTCGGAGCTGGCCGGCGCGCTTCAGCCTCTCTTGATAAGAGACTTGCTAATTGCGCGTCCGCTGCGTGCCGCTGTTAGGCGGCGGCATACTGGACCGAATACTCCAGAGAGACGATTCCTGTCTTGGAGTACACTTTATGGTCCGTCAGCTTCAGTTTCGTTTGTTTGCCCGGAGGCGGAAGCAGTGGAATCCCCTCGCAGAGAAGGACCGGCATGATGGCGACCTCCACTGTATCTACCAGCCCGGCGTCGAGGAGGCTGCGAAAGAGCGAACCGCCGCCGAACAGCCAGATATCCTTTCCAGGCTCCGCGCGCAGAGCGGCCACCGTCTCCTCCACACCCTCGGCGACGATCGTCACCCCCGGATAATCCTGTTGCCGCAGCGTCCGCGAGAAGACGAAGGTCTTCACGCCGGGCGTCTCGCCTTCACCTCGTTTGACGCTCGCCATCGGCTCGAACGTCCGGCGTCCTATGAGGAACGTGTCGAACTGCTCGAACAGCGCGGCGAAGTCTATCTCCGGGTCCATGATGATCCAGTCCGCCTCGCCCTTCGGACCGGCGATGTATCCGTCCAGACTCATTGCAACCGCGTAGCGAATTCTTCTCATGGACATCTCCTTTGTACTTTGCGCTCGTCCGGCTACCTAACGCCATGCTTCAGCCGCCCAGCGCGGGCGTGCATTCAACCCTCGCCGCAAGGAAAGAGCCTTGAGAGCCACGCTATCGAGGGGGGCGGCTTTCAAGCGGAGCGTTCGGCGGCGATTCGTGTCAGGTCTGCATGGATAAACCAGATCGGTTAGCGAGGATTGCCGGTATTTCAGCCTGGAACGAACTCAAGCGTCGTCAGTGCTCGCGCCGGTTCGGCGAACCCTTCGACCCACTTCCGGGACGCCTTCGTGTTGTACTTCTCGCCGTACGCCGCTGTTACCGCATCCCGAATGCGCGCGCTGCGGATCAGCTTGGCTCGCACAGGAATTTCGAGTTCCCCGACATGAATCGTCCCGCCTGGTTGCTTCCTGAAGGCGCGGAACCAACCCGTAGGCTTATCGTTCCAGGAGCGCACAAAGACCCTGCCGTCAACGACCACGACCCAGACACCCGTATAGCGGTGCTCGGTCCCGGCGCGAACGCCCAGGATCTTCGCGTTCCGTATCGCTTCGACGATCCTCTCAGCAAACGTGACATTCTTTGACATAGTTCAGAAGGTCCTTGACCAATTAGGCAAATTCCCGGTTGCCCGAACGGAGCGTCCAGCATAGTGCCACCGAATGCCCGGAATAAACCGGGCGCGGACGAATGGCACTTTAATCTAAACGCAAGGAAGAATCATGACAGCCACGCTGTCCCGCTCTCCGGTTAAATGAGTTGTCAGGCGCGCCGTTGCTCCATATCGCTCAAACTTCAGCCTCGACCAAGATATATGATTGAGCCTACGATCATCGCCAGCCCGAACAGAAGTGTGATGGTCGCCGAAGCGAGTAGCTTATTGCCTAAGAGACCTCGGAGGGGCAGCCTCATCTCTCCCTGGACGACATAGAAACTGGCCAGGGCCAAAATGACGCCGCACGCCATCACCGCCAGGGCGAATTCACGCGAGCCCTTTTCGTAAGGCATAACCGGCAGAGGTGCGATCAGCAGGGAAGCCGTGTAAACCATGACGCGTTTCGCTCTGCCTGAGATCAAAAAGCGATTCCCCCCTTTGCCAACTGTAAAGATATTCGTCAGCGACTCACGTCCGATTTAATCTGCTATGGGGCCAGCAGTCAATTGCGAGTATCTTAATCCTTGACTCACTTTTTCCCGAATCAGCTTGAACCGGTACTTATTCCCAATGACATCTTCTTCCTTGGCACGGAATAGTCTGGCCGGACTATGAATCGCAAAAACCACTTCTTCACCTTCCTTAAGCGATGTCTCTCCTGGTGCTGCTGACTCAATGTAAACGGTGACGGCAAATCTTGGGTCAACATCAACCGGAATGACTCTCATCTCCCGCTCACCCAGTTGCTCTATAGCTTTGACCGTGCCTGTAAAGGAGATTGAGACTTTGTGGTCGGTAACCGTTGCAGGTTTGAAATTACCTGTCTCTGTGGGGGCATCTGCCTGGAGTAAAGACGAGTTTGTGCCAGCACAGAGAGCACATATCAACATCAATAAAATAACTTTCATCATCTCCTCCCGCGAGCGCCCAACATCCGAGCTATCAGGGCGCGATGAATCATGATAATCAATATAGTCTCTCCGCCACCAAATTGGTTATCCGCTCAAAGGCTGCGACGGTATCCAGTGCTCCGGTTGAATGAGTTGTCAGGCTCGCCGTTATTGGTCGGGTGTTGTATTGACGGAGACTCCATTAGATAGTGAAAATGTATATTCCAGTTTCCAATAAACGGAAACTGCCTTTCCGTTTATTTTTCCGACCTGAAATACAATCTTCCGAGCTGCCTCCACAGATTCTTCCGTTAAGCCATAAGGCAGCTCTTTCAGCGGTATTATCTTCGTTACTTTTCCAGATGAATGAAGCACGACTTTTAATAAAACCACGCCCTCGATTCTATTCTGTCGCGCCTCTTCGGAATAGGCAGGTGAAGGCGCAAATGTGATCTTAGGTAGCTGTACAATATCACTGTCAACTGGGCAGACGGCATGAGTCTCATTATCCTGAGACCGATTGATAAAAGATGCCCGAGATGCATTTGCCTGATTCAGAGGCAGCATCCACATCAGGGTAAATAATAGGAAATTCAGTTTAGCCACGCCTCTCATATTTACCTCAACAATTTACCCTTGTGCCAGCATCTCGCCGGGAATCCACGCTCCGTGAAAGCCGTAGGGCACGCGCGCAGGAATCCGCACGCGGGCCACCGGCTGCGCGCCGAAGTCCTGGGCCTCGATCACAGTCAACTCGCTTGTGCCGTCTCCTTCATCGTGCACATAGGTCAAGAGCCAACCGTCGTCCTCCGCCCTGGCGTTCGGGCGCGGCACGAAGACGCCCTCCCCGCCGATACGCCCCTGGCCGTGGTGGTGTCGTTCGCTCCTGGCTTTCTCAAAGTCGTACTTAAGGAGTTCATTATACTCATTTATGTTAAAGGCATAGCCATATCGTGTCTGGCTTCCCAGGAGCCTCTCGTTGATGCGTGGAAAGTCAGTGGGCACGTCGTCGAGCGCTTCTTCCAGCACGCATCCGGTCTTCAGGTTCAACCGCCAGCGATAGATCACGGGTGCGAACTCTTTGCCGATGGGCGCGCCATCGCCCGCCCGCGCGGTTGGCGGCATGAAGAATGAGTCTGGAAACTCTTTTGTACGGCAGGCCAGCAAGACCACCTCGTCGCCGTCGTCATAAGCGTTCAGCGTGTGGAACACGTAGCAGGGAGAGACCTCGAACCACTTGATGTCCTGGCCCCTGCCGTAGCGTGGCAGGACTCCGAAGCGAGCGCCTCGCTCCGGCTCGAATTTCAGCAAAGGCTGCCCACGCAGCAGGCGCTTGAAGCTGACCGTTAACGGCACGTCCAGAAAGATGGTGTGACGCGGTGTAACGGCGAAGTCGTGCATGATGACGGGTCGGGGAATGCCGATGGTGGTGATGCCCCTGATTTCTCCCTGCGCATTGACCACACCGTATTGGACAGACGGCTTGAACATACTATATCCAAAAAAGAGCATCTCCCCTGTCGCCGGATCTATCTTCGGGTGGGCTGTGAACTGATGCTTTAGCCGTCCGCCATAGGTATAGGCGCAGACCGTATCCAATTCGGGAACACGAATCTCGTGCGGCTCACCCCCTTCCCAGAGGGCCAGAAGGCGACCGTCGTGACAGACGAGGGCAGTGTTCGCCGTGTTCTTCACCATGGGGAGGCGCTTGAGGCCGTTTCGTATCAGTCGCACCAGCATGGCGAGACCGGGCGGGTCCAGGAAACTTCCGAACAGCGCACGGCCTGCCGCGTTTTCGGCCTTCCAGTACGGAGTCCGAATGTAGCGGTTGCGATAGCTCGCCCGACCTTCCCGGATGCGCACCCCGTGGAGCATCCCGTCGCCCTCGAACACGTGGTAATTCTTGATGGGCGGGAACTGCGGGTTGGGGCCGTTGCGCACGAACATGCCGTCCATCTCCGGCGGCAACTTGCCGACGACCGTCAAATCATCCACCGTAACCTCTTCATGAACGGGAGCAAAATTGCCTTGCAGGAAAGGATTCGCTGTGGTCGAGGCGTCGTTGGTTAAGAAATTCCGGCGGCTCATTCGCATGGTATGGTTCCTCATTACTTATTAGAGCTAAAAGTTAAATCTGCAATGGAGCAGCCTGACGCCAGGCTATCACTCGGGGCGTTAGGCGGCCGGTGTTGCCTCAGCGAGTTTTGCCCCGCGAACATCTTAATCTGATCACTTCATTTCTCGGTCTCTTTCCTATAAGAAACCGCACAAACTCTTTGCATCTGGCTCTGTCAAGATAATATAAGCCCTTCTGCGCTCGATTGAAATCCGGAAATTCCAAACGCCCCGTCACAAAAAGACGTGCTGCATTGGCATCATCCAGCAACCCAACTTTGAGCTTTTGCTTTTGAGCAAACTCCTCATTCAATTTAGCAGCTAACGCGGTCATGTCCTGACGATTAAAATGGCTTGGATTTACACTCACGACAACTACGGTGAAACCTTTTGTATCTGGGGCAAATACTTTCCATATTTGGTAATCAAGCGATTTATCCTGAGTTTGGGCTACAACAGAATCTCCGATGCAAAGGCTGACCATTAAAACCGCACGACAAATTTGTTTGGTTACGCTGACACTCATCTGCTTCAGATTTCCCACTCAAGTAGGGCGGCCTAACGCCGCGCAACATGCGCCCGCCCGGGCCTCTGCCGATGAGAACAGCCGTCGTATCGCGTGGATGCGCTTGTTAGGTAGCACGCGACACGACGGCCAACTAGGTGCCGACGCCTCGACTCCGTAGCGACAGCCCCAGGCCGATGAACGTCAAAGCGAACATGATGAGGTTTACGATGGGCCCCGGCGGTGTCCCCGTGCGCACTAACGGGACGAACTGGAAGATTAGTTGGCCGGCGAGATAGTTCAGCAGGAGCAGCACAAACATCAAGGGGATCGCGCTGCGGTACCGCACCAATACGAGCACACATAGCAAACAGAAGGTCAGGCGCCAGAGCGACCCCTGCGCGAACAGTGCCACCGCCGTCTGTGCGGCGGCGGGCGTATACGTCTCAAGCGGGATTCCGTCGGCGTCCCTCGCCGTAGAGTAACCGTTGAAGATGACGAACACACTCTGAATGATCCGCACGCCCACGACCAATCCAAAGAGCCAGAGTGCGACCCTGTAACCTCGATACGTATTATCAATGGGTTGGGGAAGAAGTTTATCCAGCATGGCAGTTCCTTCCGCGATGGCGAGCTAAAACATCCAGCATGCGTACGAAAGGGTATCGCCGAAGGTTTCGCGGGTACACCGCGCGCGCAGGTTTGAGTGCCACCTAACGCCAAGGTTCACCGGGCCGGCGCGACGACACTGAAGGGACCGACGAACACCTCTCGCGCCGGCTCCGGTGCAACCCTTAGTTGGACGTACTTTGCGATGCGCGCCCCTCGCGCGGATATGCATTATTGACGATTGCCTCTTCCAGATCTAATAGCGCCTGCGGTGCATTGGGTGAGGGCAGAAAGTGATTAATCTGCTTCTCCTTTCCACCCCAGGACACACGCAGTATCGCCGTCCCCTCATCCCTCCCTGGCACGGACTTGTATTCATTTGCTAACCGTTCCACCCGCGCTCGCCTGATCGCATCAACGATTGCCTTGTAGGCTTTGGCACTGATCGTGTAAGTGCGCTTGCCGAGTACGCGAGTAAACTCCGTACCCTCGTACTCCACCGAGCGGTCGGGTCGAATCGTCATCGTGTATCCAGGGCAGCCGGTCGGGCACGATACTCGCGCGTAATAGACCGTGATCTTTTCCTTAGGGCCAATGTCTGACGCGCTTATTGCCCCCTGGATGCCAGGATAATCGCTGACAGCCACCATCGCGAGCAAGAGGGCCACAGAGATGAGAGTCTTCATGGTATCTCCTTTTATAAGAGGCAAGATCAATAGTCTTGCCGGGTTTTGTCTATGCGAGGACGCCTAACTAGTGCCGATCGACAGGCAAGGGAAACAGCGCGTCTGTTTCCCCTATTTCGAGCTGTCTCACCGCTGAACTTGAGCGGCGGCGGGTAGCAGCACACAACCCGAGTTGTAAAAGAACGATGAAAAGCACGCAATCCTGCGGTTCGCTCGAATGACCTTGTAGCCCGCGTGTCAGGCTCAAGGAGCGTTGTGGCCCCGGTTACTTGTCGCAGGTGCAAGCCAGGCGCGACCTTTAGCTAAATCCAGCGTCAGATCCCATTTGATTAGAAACCTGGTGCCGATGTTGCCGTCCATAATCAGGGTCTGGTTGACGCGGGCCATGCCTTCTACCGGAATGCCTCCGGCAATCTTAAAGCTTGCTGGCTGGGGCTCCTTTTTGTCCGGGTCCAGCTTCAGCAGCGGAGCCAGATGTTTCCCTATGACGTTGGCGCCGCCATTGCCGGAATCCAACTCCATCCAGGCCATACCTGACGGCGTGGGCACGGCGACATAAACGGTGAGCGCCACCCCTCCCGCCTCGCGCACGAAACGGATGGGGACTTTCGTCCCGCGCTTGATGCGCGTCGCCAAGCTGGCCGGACTCTCCACGATCAACTTTCTCTGCGCCAGACTCAGAGTGACGGTGCGCCCTGCGAAAATGTCCAGCCCGATTGAGCCATCAATTCTGGGCACATTTGGCGGCATGTACTTCATGATGTCGAAGACCCCGAAGATAGAAGATGCGAAGCTGTGTCCCTGAATGTCAAAAGCCAGGCCATCGCACCGAGGCATGTCCAGCCGCTGTCCGGTCAGCATGAATCCAGTGAGCTGTCCCCAGGGCTTACAACCGATCGTCTGTGCGAAGGCGGGGCTGATATAAGAGACGCCCCCGCCAGTGTCGAAAATAAAGACGCCCTCATGACCACGCACTTTGGCGCGCAAGGTCATCATCTCTGTCCCCCCCGGATGAGGGCTGAGTTCGATAACCACGGGTGGTAATGGCCTGGTTGAGGCCACAGACACTATCGCGCACAGGCCAACACTCTGGCAGATAAAGATAGACATTAGAAGCCTACGAATCATGATTAAAGCTCTCCTCCCCTTTGATAAAAAGGTCGTGGCTATATTTAACTCGTTACTGCCACAATATAATTATGCACTGGAGCCGAGCGGTCTAACGCCCGCATTAACCGGGCGCGGAAACAACGTCATCAGCGGCAAGTCTCGCGGATGAAAACAACACTATGCGCGCTCCGGTTCAATGAGTTGTTGGGCAGGCATTGATAGCACAAAACACCTCACGAGTACTTTAATGCAATCTTTTTGACGGTTGTTGAGTTTCGTATGGTCGCTCGCATTCCGAGCGCCTTTTCGAGCAGCGCCCCGGAAAACTTGGATTCACCATTCATCCTGTGACGCAACCAATAAACTTCACGTCCATAGATGTGAAACTCATCTACTTCGCTGGTCAATGGCAGCAGTTTATCTTTGGATACGCTGCTGGGCTTATCTCCGACGAAGGCGATATACAGAACGTTACCTTCTCCATTCAACTCAGCCTCTCGGAATGGTTTGTAATTGGCAACATCTGCCAGTTCAGATGTCAATCTGACAAAAGTAGCCACTTCGTAACCAAGTGTCTCTTGTAAATAATCTTCGATCTTTCTTTCGAGAGCCTTTGCATTTTTAGATTTCGAATCAAATATGACATTGCCGCTTGCGATAAATGTCTCAACATTGGAGAACTTCATGGCTACAAATAGCTGGCGGAGGTAGTCCATTTTGACAGTGTGGCCGCCAACATTTATAGCTCGTAGGAACGCAACATATTTTGGCATAGTGTCGAGTGCAACCTCCCATCAAGACGCCCAACGCTCGAATTAACCGGGCGCGGGCGAAAGCCATTTAACATAATCGGAGGAAGAATGATGAAAGCCACGCTATCCCGCGCTCCGGTTCAATGAGTTGTTAGGTGCGCCTTGCCTCTACACTGCGCGGCTATGATATTAGATTCACAGGAAAACCAAGACCTTGAGCATTCCGATAAAGCGGCCCATCTAAAGTCCATAATTCAGCACTTAGTTCTTCGGTTAATGCAACGTAAGCAGCGTCATAGGCGTTCTGCCGATTCAGCGCAAGCGCAATCTCGATAACACGCTTCACATTTGATAGATCATGATACCTGATTGGCAAAATAGAGATATTGTTCCAAGCGTCTTCAACTTTATCTTTCGGGAATGCTCCACCAACGATAAGACGTGTCAGAGCATTGGCCGTTTCGTATTTGGCTAAGAGAGGGGCATGTATTTCAACGTTATGGTTAAGCCAATCAGTAAAATATTGGAGAACTTTGCCGCCTCGTGTATCGCCACTAACTAAAGCGACAAGCAGATTAGCATCAATGACAATCATCAGCGAGAATCCTGCTCTGCTAGATTGCGTCCCTCCCGAATAACAACAGCGGCATCAACAGCTGGCAGATTTTCGCCAATATCCCGCAAACGACGGAGTGCTTTGAGAGCCTTTTCACGTTTTAGACTTTCATTCTGTTCTTGGACATCATGTTTCAATCTATCGGATTTTTCAGCCATCATAATTTACCCCCTCTATTCAATGGTTATTTTCGATTCTACTCTTACGGCTTCGATAGCGCTAGCACCTAACGCTCGAATTAACCCGCCCCGCGCGAGCAGCCTTCAACATTATGGCAAAGGACAAGCATGAAAGGAATGCTATCGCGGGGTCGGGTTGAATGAGTTGTTAGGCATCGCCCAAGCCATCACCGAGCAGCACCGTAAGCCTCTGTCGTCCATCAGCGCCTAGCTTAAGACCATAGCTGTAGTAAAGCGCCTTCGCCGCAACATTATCATGACCCACCTCGACATGAACGGCGAGCACTTGTCGCCGCTTGCACTCATCGAAAAGCGCCCTGAGCGCCGCCCGCCCCAGACCTCGGCGGCGCCATTCCGGGCGAATAAATAGATCATCAATGAAAGCATCAAGGCCGCCGTATTCCATGCTGAACCGAACAGTCAGCACAACGTAACCAGCAGGTTCGGAATCATCAGCGATGATCCAGACAACACCCAAGGAGTCATCTCGCAGGAGGGCGGAGAAACTGGCAGCCGCCCACTGCCTATCAAGCGAATAATCGGCCTCAGCATAAAACTCCTGCATCATATCAACGAGGGCAGGAATGTCGTCCAAGGTTGCTTTACGTGTCGCGGTAGTCATCAAGCAAGTATAAACGAATGCCGAAGTTGTGATTAAGACGCCTAACGGCCCGAATTAACCCGCCGCCCGACGATACCATACAACCCACATCGCAGGATACAATGTTGATGAAAGGCACGCTCAGGGCGGGCGGGTTGAATGAGTTGTTAGGCGGCCGGTGCCTCACGGCTCATCACTCGAGTAGATGCTAATCTAATTTTACCTCTCATCTGCTGGCGGCCAAGCGCCGATCAACTGCCTGACCGCCACTATCTTCCCCATGTGATATGCGTTGTGTACCGCCAGTGAGTGCAGGACATCACCCATCGTCACTCCCGTGTCAACTTCTACGCCCAGCTTCTCAGGTGAAGAGGCCCACTCCAGAGCCTTCTCCAGCCCCGAGAGGAACTCAGTCACCAGAGCGGTCCATTCCTCCTCTTGCTCTGGAGGGTGCGCAGGGTAGAGTTCGCCCCCCTGCCCAGTCTCATACAGCCTTTCGTCCCGCGTGACAATGATGGTCTGCCAACGAGCCGCGTGCCACAGCTCCTCGTAGATGGAGTGCGATTGCTCGGAAGGCGGGCGCTTCACCTGCTCAAGAGTCAGGCCGGAAAGGATTTTCTCCCTCCGCGCGTATTCACCATCAACAAATAGGTGTTTCCACATACTCAATATTCCCTCCTGTAGGACGCCCAACGCCCGAATCAACCGGGCGCGCATTCAACGTATCAAGCCTTCAAATTAACAGATGAAAGCCGCACTATTCGCGCTCCGGTTGAATGAGTTGTTAGACGCTGGTCGTTTCGTTCACCTGTCTCTCTAGTTCTTTGAAAGCCATACCCCATGCCTTATCTTGCCAAGCCCGCGCCTCTTCCCACTCTGCTGAACTTCGCCACCCGGAATGTATCAGATGTACTTCTGTGCCTTCATCAGTAGAGATAAAGAAAACTACTACATGTGTCAAAGGGTCAGCCATGTTGGCAAAATGCTTATATTGCTTCGGGCTTCGCCACTCAAATGAGATGAATCTGGCTGATTCGACACCTGTCACGCGGCAGCCAATAGTGCTATTATTCTCTCTGTCCTCCGGTTCCCAAAACAACTCGTATTTACCCCCAACAAAAGGCTCAACTTCTGCCACGTTGACTAACCAGGATTCAAGCAGATGAGTAACGGTGAACATCTCGAATGCGCGATGAGCATCGCATCTTAGCCGGACAGAGTGATGAACGATTTTATCCATCTTAGATTCCTTATTGTTCAATCAAGCGTCTAACGCTCGAATTAACCCGCGCCGAGCATAAAGCATTCAAGCCAGAGGGAACAAGACAACGATGAAAGAGATGCTATCAAGGCGTCGGGTTGAATGAGTTGTTCGGCGGGGCGTCACAAAAAAGCATCTATTTTGGGATTCGTTAAAACGAATATTCATTTAAAGCTTGGCTCGGCAGTTACCTCTGAAGGCCGTTCGTTGAATCCCCTGACCATCAGCCATACCGCGACAGCTATTTGAATTGGAAGCATTGGCATAGCCATTTCCCCTATGACTCCGGAGCCCAGGAACATCATTAACGTGACCCCTGTGAACTGAAGCGCGATCCCAATGACTCCAAGGGCAGCCAGCGCGCGCGGAATCAGGGCGAAGCGGAAGAGCGAACTGTAGAAGACAAAGATCCAAACACCTATAGCAACCAACTGCGTAAAATGCGCCCACCGCCGCGTCGAAGCGACCGTTGCGCCCAGCGCTTGATACAGCCCCGGTTCCGCTGCGCCTCCGCTCACGTATTGCTGGCTCAAAGACAGCATGGATAACACAGTGGCGTTATGTACGATGTCCAGCGTACAACTGATAACACACACGGCCAGAAACCAGAGCGCCGTCGCGTTGCTGTACCGACGAAATACCGGCAGCGCCGTGATGCCGAGACTGATGGTGAGCGCGCCGCCGACGAAAGCAATAAGCACAGCCGAACGTATCTGAAAAGAATTCTCCGCCGCAGCCGTCAGAAAGGCAGGGGAGCCCGCTACGATTGACCGCATCAATATGAAGGGCACCATGAGTCCGGCGGCTAGCTGTAATAACAACAGGATGCCGACCCTTCGTCCGATGCTCTTTGCAGATCTCATCATTAGCTCCGTGGAAAGCAATTTAAGAGGCTACCTGGAAGTTTTACGGAAAGGCGACGAGAAAGTTCCGGCGCAATTTGTTACGTGAATAGCGAATCCAGAAGAGACGCGCAACGAGCGGGGTGATAAGACCTCACACCTTGTTCTTCCGCCCGCGCGGTTTGCAAGGCAAAGCCTAACGCCCGAATTTGTATGTTGACTGAAGTAGGCACAAGCCGCAAGCTTGAGCCGACCGCGGATGCCGGAGAAGCCGTGCCCGAATTATGACTTTTGAGTCAGTGGGTTAGAAAAGCTCCCGGCATCCCTCCCGCAGCGCAAAGAGGTCGGACAGTATCCGAAGCCGCTCAACCTTTGAGCTGAGCTTGCATCCGCAAGTTTGACCCGCGCCGCCTTTGATTCCATAAGGAGTTCATCGCCATGACAGAAGCTATTCTTGGTATTGACATCGCCAAACTGAAGTTCAACGTGTGTCTCATTAAACCCGGCGGCAAGCTCAAGCATAAAGTCTTCCCGAACACCGCGGCGGGCTTTGAACAACTGCTGGCGTGGCTCATACCGCAAGGCGCCACGAAAGTCCACGCCTGCCTCGAAGCGACCGGCACTGACGGCGAAGCCCTCGCCCTCTTTCTGCACCAAGCCGGTCACACGGTGAGCGTGGTCAACCCGGCGGCCATCAAAGCCTTTGCCGCCAGCCGTCTGTCACGCACCAAGACTGACCGAGTTGATGCCGAACTGATCGCACGCTTCACACAGGCTCAAGTGCCGCCCGCGTGGACGCCGTCTCCGCCGGAAGTGCGAGAGCTGCAAGCACTTGTCCGAAGGCTTGAGGCGCTTCAGGAGATGCGTGTGATGGAAGAGAACAGGCTCACGTCGGGCATCACAGTTGAAGTGGTACGCCAGAGCGTCGCCGAACACCTCTCGTACCTCAACGACGAGATCAAGCGCACAGAGGGGTTGATCCGCTACCACATCAATAATCATCCTGGGCTGAAGCAGCAGAGCCAACTACTGGATTCCATCCCCGGTATCGCAGAGGCGACGGCGGCGATGCTGCTCTCCGAGATCACAGACATCAAACAGTACCGGAGTGCGCGCCAAGTCGCTGCTGATGCTGGGCTGGCGCCGCGTGAGCGTCAATCAGGAAGCTCAGTGCGTGGGCGCACAAGACTCTCAAAGATCGGTAATGCCCGCTTGCGGCGAGCGCTCTACTTCCCAGCTATCACGGCCATCAGATGCAGTCCGTTCTTTCAAGCATGGGTGAAGGGCTTGCAAGAGCGTGGCAAGAGCAAGATGAGTGTCATCTGCGCCGTGATGCGCAAGCTGGTGCATGTGGCTTACGGCGTGTTGAAGTCGGGCAGACCGTTCGACCCGCAGTGGGCGAAATCTGCTTGACTTCTAACACAGTATCTAACCCGCCGCCCGATGGCAGCAGCAACGCGAATTGAACCAATAAATGTTCATGAAAGGCAAGCTGAGGGCGGTCGGGTTCAATGAGTTGTTAGGCTTGCCTTTAATCACACAACTTTATCCCAATGGATTCAATCCCTCACGCGAACTGTGAATGACCGCTAATACTTCAATCTGTTCTTCATCCTCTTTTATTAAGTAGATTATTCGATATGAGCCTTCGATTATTTCACGCACCTCGTTCAACTCGTACTCCCGCACCATTCGACCTGAAAATGGAAAGGCAGCTATCTGTTTAGTGCGCTTGGTGAGGCGATCAATAATCCGACGAGCATATTCAGGTGAGGTCTGCGCCAAGTAATCATAGATGGTTTCAAGTTGCGCGACAGCGGCATCCGTCCACAGAGCTTTCATGATTGTAACCCGAACTTAGCACGTACCTCTTCAACATCTGTAACTTTTCCAGCCTCGCTATCGGCAAGACCGGCCTCGATAGATTGACGCACATAGATTTCATGCATCAAATCATCCCACGTCATGTTTTCAGGCAGCTTTTCGATTAAGCGTTTCGCCTCTTCTTTTACATTAGCGGTACTCATGAAATTTACTCCTTCAGTAGCACGAATATACCCAGCAGCTCGATTCAAGGTCAACTTGTTTTTAGGAAATTCAATGTTCGGCAAGCCTAACGCCCGAATTGACGCGGCGGCAAGCACCTCAACAAGAGGTAAGTCTCGCATGAGAGGTCGGCTGAATCCGCTCGCGTCCAATGAGTTGTTAGACCGCCGCCGATTGTCACATGTGCGTCTCCATTCGATTCCTCAGCGCTTCATGACAGACCGCTCGACTCTTTTGTTTTCGCGAAGCGTGTCTAACGCTCGAATTAACCGGGCGCGACGAACCGCAATAACAACAAAGTCTCGCGCATGAAAGCAACGCTATTCGCGCTCCGGTCGAATGACTTGATATGCCGCCGCTGATTGAAAAGAGCTGCTGGTTTTCCGGCTTTTGATCTGAGCGTTGAGTTATCTCCACTGCCTTTGTTTTAGCGAAGCGGCATATCGCCGCGATTGACCCGCGAGCAATGGATTCAAAAGATGAAAGGCTAGCTCAATGCGAGTCGGGTCCAATCGCTTGTTAGATTCGACCTTGAGAGAAACCATGCGCCTTGATCTATCGTGCTTTCATT
>Ga0268243_1000047_pt1 | contig 52631 bp, 44 predicted proteins | sample BulsoiMagMametaG_FD_200254 | JGI IMG/M metagenome (GOLD analysis project Ga0268243, IMG submission 200254) | Bulk soil microbial communities from Mexico - Magueyal (Ma) metaG (v2) (version 2) | ecosystem: Environmental > Terrestrial > Soil > Agricultural land | place: Mexico: Magueyal...
GCAGAGGTTGGCTGAAACTGCTTGAGACTTCGGTGGTTGATAGATAGTTCGCATCTTCCTGATAGGAAGAACAAAAGCTTAACTCAGCCCTTTTTCCCTTTCTGCTCCCGAAACTGACCGATTACAGAATGATTAACGAGAAATATTCTGCGCGCCGGAGATTTTTTTGATGTCGCCCGCCAAACATATATGATATTCAGAGTGTGTGACGAGCATCACACTCCTTTCGGGAAAAGTATGTTAATAATTGACCGTAGGTCTGGGAGGGGATAGTTCATGCAGATTACTGTCCTGCGGGAGACGCAAGCCAATGAGGCGCGCGTGGCGCTCGTGCCGGAATCCGTGCGCAAGCTCGTGGCCCTGAAAGCCGCGGTCGCCGTGGAGAGCGGCGCCGGACTTCTGGCGGGCGCGACCGATGACGCCTACCGCGAAGCGAGTGCGGACGTCCACGTAGATCGGGAGAGTCTTCTGGCATCTGCCGACGTTCTCGCGGCAGTCAATCGCCCTGCGGCCGAAGATATCGGCCGTCTTAAAGAGGGCGCGGTCGTTCTGGGGTTCCTGCGCCCTCTGGATGAACCCGCCGCGCTTGAACCCGTGGTCACGCAGAAGCTCACGGCCTTCGCGATGGAGCTCATCCCGCGCATCACGCGCGCGCAGGCGATGGACGCGCTCTCTTCTATGGCGACTGTGGTCGGATACAAATCGGTCCTGATGGCCGCCGACCAGATTCCGCGCATGTTCCCGATGTTGATGACGGCGGCCGGAACAGTCCCACCGGCGCGCGTGCTCGTGCTCGGCGCGGGAGTCGCAGGGCTTCAAGCCATCGCCACGGCGCGGCGTTTGGGAGCGGTCGTCGAGGCTTACGACGTCAGGAAGGCCGCGGGCGAGCAGGTGCGCTCGCTCGGCGCGCAGTTTCTGGAAGTTGACCTCGGCGGGATTCAGACGGAAGACGCAGGAGGGTACGCGGTCGAACTCTCGGAGGAGGCGTTGAAGCGCGGGAGGGATTTGATCGCCGAGCGCGCGAAAAGCGCGGACGTCATCATCACTACGGCCCAGGTGCCCGGACGTCGCGCGCCGCTGCTCGTCACGGAAGAGGCTGTCCAGGGGATGAAGCGCGGCGCGGTCGTGGTTGACCTGGCCGGAGCGACTGGCGGCAACTGCGCCGCGGCTCGTCCCGGCGAAACGGTTGAGAGAGAGGGTGTCTTGATCATGTCGCCCCTGAACCTCGCGGCGACCGTGCCGGTCCACGCGAGCCAGCTCTACTCGCGCAACGTCACGGCATTCCTCAGCCTCCTGATTAAAGAGGGCGCGCTCAACATTGATATGGCGGATGATGTCGTCGGTCCGGCGTGCGTGACGCACCGGAGAGAATATGTTCATCCGCGCGTGGCAGCAGCGTTGGAAGAACTTGCGGGTCGGTGAATCATTATTAGGCTGGTGAGGTTGAAAAAACGCAGGCTTTAGTTTTCAATTCCTGTAAGGAAGGTGGCGTTATGAGCACATCCGCACAAGATATTCTCGAATCCTTTGATCAATTGCCTGACTCAGACAAGCAGGAAGTGGCTTCCGAAATCCTGCGTCGCACTTTGAGCTTTGATATATCACCTCTATCTGAAGATGAGCTGGTCCTGAGCGCAGAGGAGATTTTCCTGGAACTTGATCGAAGAGAGGCGGAAGATGCCCAATCCTAATCGCGTTGAAGTTTGGCTCGTTGACCTTGGATACGCGGCGAAAGTCCGTCCCTGCCTTGTTATCAGCATTTCAATCTTAGAAAGAATCACACTATGTCCTCGGAAACCTTGATCGCAGCGTTCTACGTCTTCGCGCTCGCAGCCTTTCTAGGCTATCAGGTGATCTCGCGCGTGCCGCCGTTGCTGCACACGCCCCTGATGTCTGCGACCAATGCCATCTCTGGCATCTCGCTCGTCGGCTCCATCGTGCTGGCCGGGACGGGGGGCAACCTCGTCAGCAAACTGCTGGGCTTCACGGCCGTCACCTGCGCGACCATCAACGTCGTTGGCGGCTTCGGCATCACGGACCGGATGCTCAAGATGTTTAAGAAGAAAGAGACTGCGCCCGAGAAGAAGAGCGAGGATGAGAAGCCTTGAACGCGACCAAATATATCATCGAGTTTAGCTACCTGGTCGCCTCAATCCTCTTCATTCTGGGTTTGAAGGGGATGAGCCACCCGGAGTCCGCGCGGCGCGGGATGCACTTGGCGGAGTTCGGGATGCTGATGGCGGTCATCGGCACGCTGCTCCATTCCGGGATGAGCTACGAGTGGATCATCGCGGGCCTCCTTATTGGCTCGACCATCGGCGCGATGATGGCCGTCTGGGTCCCGATGACCGCGATGCCGCAACGGACAGCGCTCTCGCACGCCTTCGGCGCGTTCGCCGCCGCGCTCGTCGGCATCGCGGAGTATTACGAGCACGGGGCCGAACTCGGGCAGTTCAAGATGACGGCCATAGGTTTTGAGGTGATGCTCGGCGCGCTGACGACGACCGGGAGCCTCATGGCCTTCGCCAAGCTGCAAGGATTGGTGCGCGGCACACCCATGACTTTCCGCGGGCAGAACGTCTTTAACATGACGCTGCTCGCCGCAACCATCGGATGCTTCGTCTATCTGCTCGTTGTGCCGACGGCCGCGCCTTTCTTTTACGTGATGGTCGGGCTGGCGTTCCTGTTCGGTATCCTGCTCGTGATGCCGATCGGCGCAGCGGACATGCCCGTGGTGATGTCTCTCCTGAACTCTTACGCAGGACTCGCGGCCGCCGCGACGGGCTTTGCGCTTTCGAACAACGTGCTCATCATCGCGGGCACGCTCGACGGATTTTCGGGCTTCATTCTTTCGGTCCTGATGTGCCGCGCGATGAATCGCTCGATGACGAACGTGCTCTTCGGCGCGTTCGGCAGCGCCGGGGCGGCGGCCGCCGGGGACGGCGAAATGGGTACGATGCGCGAGGTCAGCGTGGACGACGTCGCGGTCCAACTGGCTTACGCCAATCAGGTCATCTTCGCTCCCGGCTACGGCATGGCGACGGCGCAGGCCCAGCACATCGTCCGCGAGTTGGCGAGCGTTCTTGAAAAAAGGGGCGTGAGCGTCAAATATGCAATTCATCCCGTGGCCGGTCGCATGCCCGGACACATGAACGTGCTGCTGGCCGAAGCCAACGTGCCTTACTCCTCTCTCTACGAGCTGGAGCAGATCAACCACGAGTTCCCGTCAACGGACGTGGCGGTCGTCATCGGCGCGAACGACGTGGTCAACCCGGACGCGCGCGATAACCCGAACAGCCCGATTGCGGGCATGCCGATCCTTGAAGTTGACCGCGCGCGCTCCGTCGTTGTCTTAAAGCGCGGCAAGGGCAAAGGCTTCGCCGGCATCGAGAACCCGCTCTTCTTCAAGCCCGTCACGGGCATGCTCTACGGCGACGCGAAAGACTCTCTGACGAAACTCGTGCAGGCCGTGCAGCACGCTTGAAGAAAGGTAAAAGTAAAAAGGTAAAAGGCAAAAGGAAGGACGAGAAGCTTGCTCTTCATCCTTCCTTTTGCCTTTTTACTTTTACCTTTTGCCTTTTCAAAATCAGTCTAAACATTTCGCCCCGCAGCATCGTATAACCCTTCTCGCTGAAAATCTTGCTTTAGCAAATAGCTCAAAGATCAAAGATTATCGCGCTGGCGGCCAACTGGCACCGAACGCTTCTGCATCTTATGCCGCCCGACAGGTGCCGCCCCCTGGATTTAAGAATATAGCTATAGCGGAGGAACCATGATTCGAAGATTAGTCCTGATTTTTGTCCTTACTGCCTCGCTCGCGAGCCCGCTCACTGTCCTGCAAGCGCAGCAGCACAGGAGCAGCAAAGCGTCGTCGAGCGCGCCCACTTCGTCGCTCACAGCCGCCCGGCGCCTCGCGGATCAAATTACTGCGGCCCAGTTGAAAGATTATCTTTACTTCATCGCTTCGGACGAGATGGAGGGGCGCGACACGCCTTCGCGCGGCCTGGACCTGACGGCCAAGTTTCTCGCCACGAGCCTTTCGCGCTGGGGACTCAAGCCCGCGGGCGACAACGGCACATACTTTCAACGCATCGCCATGCGGCGAACCAAACTCGACGCGGCCACGACGCGCGTCCAGGTCAACGGGCAGACGTTTAACTTCGGCGAGGACCTGCTCGCCCAACCCGTGGCCGGAAGCGCGAGCGCGCCGCTCGTTTTTGTCGGGCACGGCTGGGTGGTCAAGGGCAAGAACATAGACGCCTATCAGGGCGTGGACGTCAAGGGTAAGATCATGGTGGTTTTGGGCGGCGGCCTCCCGCGTGGCGTGACCTTCGCGGATTTGAGCGGCGGGAAGCAGGGCGTTGACTGGATCAGCCCGGACGCCTACGCGGAGAGCCACGGCGCGCTCGGCGTTATCGCGATTCCGAATAAGCAGACCGTCACGAACTGGGAGCGGCTGCGCCAGAACTCGACGACGAGCGGCACCATTGCGGTCGAGAAATTTCAGAAGCCGGGCGAAGGCCCAAAAGTTCCGCGGGTCACCATCTCGGAGAAGATGCTCACGGCCCTGATGCAGGGGGAGAAGGAGACGGCCGCAGCGCTTTTCAATCGCGACACGGCCGAGAACATCAAGCCTTTCGATTTCAGCGCCGACAAGAAAGTCAGTTTGACGGTCGGAACCAAAATTGAGCAGGTGTTCACGCAGAACGTTGTGGCGATTGCCGAAGGCCGTGATCCCGTTTTGAAGAACGAGTATGTCGCGCTCGGCGCGCATTACGATCACGTCGGCACTGGAGCTCCGGGCGGAGGCCGCGCGCCTTCGGCCAAAGACCCGAACGACGTCATCTGGAACGGCGCGGACGACGACGGCTCCGGGACCGTGGCGCTGCTCACAATCGCAGAGACTCTCGGAAAGAATCCGCCTGCGAAGCGCTCAATCCTTTTCGTCTGGCACTGCGGCGAGGAGAAGGGACTCTGGGGGTCGCGCTATTTCATTGAGAACCCGACAGTCCCGCTCGATAAGATCATCACTCAAATCAACATTGACATGATCGGCCGGAGCAAAGCGGCGGGCGACCCGAATCCTGCGAACAAGGACCTTTCGGGGCCGAGCGAAGTTTACGTCATCGGCTCGCGAATGATGAGCACGGACCTCGGCGAGCTGTGCGAAAAGATCAATGCTTCTTATCTCAACCTGGCGGTGAGCCACCGCTACGACGACCCCAAAGACCCGAACCGCTTCTTCTACCGCTCGGACCACTACAACTACGCGAAGAAGGGTATCCCCATAGTCTTCTACTTCGACGGGACGCACGAAGACTATCACCGCCCCGGCGATGAGCCGCAGAAGATTGACTACCAGAAGCTGGAGAAGATCACGCGCACAGTCTTCGTCACCATGTGGGAACTCGCCAACAGGCCGACACGCCCCGTGGTTGACAAGCCGCTCCCGGCGGACGTGGCAGTGGACTGACAGAAGGCAAAAGTAAAAAGGTAAAAGGCAAAAGGGAGGATGAAGAGCAAGCTTCTCGTCTTCACTTTTGCCTTTTTACTTTTACCTTTTGCCTTTCTTTCATTTCCATTCGCCGAACCGCTCGCGCGCGTAGTCGCGCCGCTCGCTCAAGCGCCGGCGCAGGAGCAAGATTTGCTCACGCCTGAATTCCAGCAGCCCCCAGATGAGCAGGATCAGCGCGCCCACCGAAATCAGATAGACCTTCAGAGGTATCTGCAACCACTCAACGCTCGTCACAGTCAACGCCACAAGCTCCAACACGAGAGATGTTGCGCCGACGAGTAAGGGTGCGCGCAGGCGGCCCAACCCGCCGAAGATTATGAGCGCGAGCGAGGCGCAGAGCGTCGCCAGGTCACGCCACAGCGCGGGCACCTCACGCAGCACGCGGAATTCGAGCGCATGCATCAACAGCGGCGCGGCGAGCAGCAGACTTCCAACCCAGAGAAGCAAGCTGGTGTCTCCAGCGTACTCTTCCCACTTGCGACGCATTGAAAGAGACGCGATCAGAAGCAACAGGAGAGCGACCGGCGATGTGTAAATCTCTATGTCGCCGAGGGGATCGTAGCCGGCGCGCAGGCAGATGAGGGCGAAGGTCAAAACCAGACTGCAAAGCCCTGCGCGGAAATAGCGCACACGCGCACGGCCTTTGGAAAGTAAGCTCGCACCGAACGAAAGAAGGGCGAGCGCTCCCAAAGCTACGGCCGGCGCAAGGAGCAGCGGCTCACCCACGCGCAGGTGATTGAGAGCCTGCCCGATACTCACGCCGGCGACCGCTGCGGCGACCAATGCGGCCATCACGGTCGAAGGCCCCGCCAGCCACTCAACATTACGCGCCCGCGCGTAGCTCGCGGTCAGAAAGAAGATCGGGAAGAGCGCGATGATTGAAGCGGATGCAAACCACCGGACCTCCACCTGCAATGCTATGAGAAGCGCAAGGCACAGCGCGCAAAGGTGCAGCCCTGAAAGAGCGACGGGCCACTGCCGCCGCAAGTTGGCCGCGCGCTCGCCCCAATAAAGGAGGGCCAGGCAGAGCACGACCGCCGCGCTCATTCCGCCCTCTTCAATACGATAGATCGCGGTCGTGAACCAGAGCGCGGCAGACGCCACCACGGCGCAATCCGCGACAAGGCGGATGACGCCGATGCGCGAGAGACGATCAGTTATGGCCGAGAGCCGAGAGCCGTGCCTTACATTTTTCTCACGCTCTGGGCTCAACAACCTGTCGGCAACCTCCCGCAAAAGAAAGGCCGCCATGATGATGGCTGTGGCGACAGGCCACGCGGCGGGCAGTGCGCCCAGAGACTTCAATGCGTCCGCGGTCGCCCCGACCAGAATCAATGAGGCAACGGAAAAAAGCGCCGCCCCGAAAACCGAACGCTCGAAGCGGACGCGCAAGAGGCTGTAAAGGATTGAGGCCGAAAGCAGCGAAAACATCCCGCCGCGCAGATTATCCCCCGTCCGAATCCCCTCCCCCACGGCTTGATTCAAAACGAAGGCGACCGCGGCGGCCCTTAAGAGCAACAACACGCATCCTATGTCGGCTATCCGCAGGAAAGGAATCGTGAGCTGCGTCTCGCGCCGCAAGCCTCGGGTCAGCCGCGCGACCGCGTAAAGAATGAAAGGCCACAGGGCGCAAGCCGCGTAGAAGAGGGTTTCGGATTGCAGGTCCAGGCTGAGGACGACGACGAGAAATGCCGCAGACGCGAAGAGGGCGGAGAGGTGCGCGAGCGTTGCGGCCATGACTTTCTCGCAGAGACGTGGCGCACTCGAAACAGCGAACGTCGCGGCCAGGAAGAAGAGAATCGCGCCGTGCGTGAGCGTGTACGCCGGAGCGTTGGAAATCACTGCATAGATGATGGACGCCAGCGCGACACTCACTATCAGGCTCGCGCGGTGGAGCGCGACCCGCGGCGCATGGTCTCTCAACACTCGCGCCAACAGAGAAGCGGTGAACGCGGTGAACGCGAGAATTAGAGCCCGCCACGAACTTGAAAGGTCGAAGCCGTCCGTCGCCAGAAACTCTGTCCAGAAGAGGGCGAGCGCGGCGATGGCGTAGAGCAGGACGCGCCGGTCCGTGTAAATGTAGCGGCCCGTGAACCACGCCGCGTAAGCTCCCATCGCAAACAGCAATATCCCGATGCCCGGGTCGTACTCGCTTGAGCGCAGGCGCAGGATTCCGTCGGCAAAGGAGGTCGTCGTCCCGAACCGCAACGGCATGTAAAAGAGCACGGCCAGAGCTGCGCCGACGAGCGCAACGTGAACCAGCGGCGGCCCCCAGAGCTGATAACTCAGCGCGGATTGCGGATTGCGGAATTCCGATTGCGGATTACCTATAGATTGTTTTTTATCGTCCGTTGGTTTTCGTTTCTCGTCATTCTCCACGGGGAACAGGCGCGAGAGGTGCAGGAAGACGATTGAGGCCGCGCTCAGCAAGAGGGCGTAGAGGCCGAAGGCTTCATGCTCGACGCGGTAGACGAGCGTCCAGGCCGTACCGATGGCGGCGATGCTTGCGAGGTAAACATAGAGTTTCTCGCGCAGCAGCGCGGCCGTGTGAGCGTAAAGCAGCGCGCAGAATGCGCAGACGAGCCACGCGCGGCCGTTGTTCTCAACCAGGCCAGAGCGGACCAGGAACCAGAAGTTGACCGGGACCAGAAGCGACCCAGTGAGCGTCAGGGCTCTGCCCGTTAAGCGCAGCCTCGTTCTGAGGATGGTGAGCCAGCCCGCGACCGTTGCGCCGACTGTGCCCGCCGCCAGCAGCCCGGCCTGCACCACTGGCTCCTGGAGTTTCAGGTAGAGAATGTCGCGCAGCCAGATGACGACGCCGACCACGAGCATCGCCGCGCCCGTGTAGAGCAGGACACGTATGGTGTGCGGGTCCGCGAGCGTTTCCAAGAGGGTGCGGCGTGGAGCCCGCTCAGTTTTCGGGGGCATCCGCGCGCCTCCCGGCGGCCGGACCGCTGGAGGAAAGGAATGCGTTGAAGGCTGGGGTAATTGCTCGCCCGGATAATTTGTGCCGGGAGGCTCGTGCCGTGCCTGATGTTCGGCTGGCTGGACATTTATCTGCTGCGACGGAGCCGCCGGTCCTGGCCGTCTGCCGCCGACGGCGAGGCGCGCGCGCAAATCCTCCCGCCGCCGCTCATAATCTTCTCGCAGGGCATTAGCCTGTTCGCGCCCGACGAAGCCTTCCGCCTCCCAGCGCTCCAGTTCCGACAGCAGATAATTGAGGCTGCGAATCTCCTCCGCAGGTGTAGCAGTAATCTTTGAGCCGCACGCCCCGCAATGTCTGATCGCAGGTGAAACTTCAGCGCGGCAGATGGGGCACTGTGCGGATTCAGGAGGCTCGGGAGAGGAATGCATAACGGAGACCGATTAGTGCTAACTCTTTGACGCGCGCGCCCGTACCAGCAGGCGATATGCTTCCGAGCGGCTGATGCCCATTTCGCGCGCGACCCTTTTCAATGCGCCGCGCGCATCGAGACCTTCTCTTTCAAGCTCGGCAACGCGTGTTGCGATCTCTTCCTCGGAAACTTGCCCGTGGACTCCGATTTCGGTGCGGTCTATCACGAGCACCATCTCGCCGCGCGCCGCATCTTCCGTAGCGAAGCGCTCGGCCAACTCACTCAAACGCCCGCGCGCGACCTCTTCATGAAGCTTGGTCAGTTCGCGCGCGACCGCCGCCTCGCGCTCCCCTAAGATTTCGAGCGCGTCCGCGAGTGCCTGCCCGATGCGGTGCGGAGCTTCGTAAAAGATCAATGTCGAATCGAGGGCGCGCGCTTTCATCAGCTGCGCCCGGCGCTGCGCCCGGCGCGCGGGCAGAAATCCGCCGAAGAAGAACTCATCCGTCGCCAATCCAGAGGCGACGAGCGCGGAGACGAAAGCCGTCGGTCCGGGGATGGGAACAACTCGCGCTCCGCTGTCGAGCGCGTCATTCACAAGACGGAAGCCCGGGTCGCTGACGCCGGGCGTGCCAGCATCGGAGACTACGGCGATGCTCGCGCCTTCGGACAACAAGGCGCTGAGCTTTGCGGCGCGCTCGCGCTCGTTGTGTTCGTGATAGCTGACCATACGGGTTTTGATGTCGTAGTGGTTGAGAAGCGTTCCCGTTCGGCGCGTGTCTTCGCAGGCGATTAAATCAACCTCTTTGAGCACGCGCAAGGCCCTGAGCGTAATGTCTTCGAGATTGCCGATGGGTGTTGCCACCAGATAGAGCGTGCCTGCCATGTCTTTATTTTGGCACACGGGACTCTTGAAAAGCGAAAGCCTCGTTCACTCTTTTAAAGTGAACGAGGCTTAACGCCCTCGATGCGTGAGGCCCGAACAAGGCAGACGCACCCGTGCTCTAAGGTCTCAGGTTTTAGAAGGGCAAGCGTCTCCACCACGGATCGTTGGTGTTGCCCCGATTGTCCCTGCGGCGGTTGTTGCGGTAATCGTCATCGCGGCCGTAATAACCGTCGTCGCGGCCGTTGTAGCCCCGGTCGTTGTAGTTAAGGCCGTAGATGTTTGCGATCAGGCGCAAGTCCTGGCGAATCTGCGACCAGTCTGACTCAGTGCGCGAGTCCAGCCGCAAGCGGTACATCAAACCGTCTATCCGCGAGCCGAGCTGCAAGAGTCTGCGCGCTTCATTGGAGGAACGGTTGAGGTCACGGCCGTCGTCAACACGATTCCTGAAATTGCTCGCCGTGTTGCGAAAATCGCGTGCGATCTGATTGATATTATCTTCGCGGCGCGAGTCGTCGTAGCGGCTGCGATCAAGCGAGCTGTCCAGATGCCTCTGAAAATCACCGCTCCTGTTGTCCACACGGCGCGCGGCGTCGCGCAAAGTGCGATTGTCATAGCGGTCGCCGTACTGGCCGTAATCTCTGTCGCGTCGGTAATCACGGTCGCGGCCCCACTGCGCTGATGCCAGCGCGGGCAGGCACAAAGCCACGAGAGCGGCAGCGAGGAAAGTTGTAAGTCTGCGTCGGTTCATCGGTTTTAATCTCCTAACAAGATTTTAAGTGCCCGCTTATCCTTTGAGTTTTTTAAGCCTGTCGGGCGGTCCATCAAGCGCTTCATCCGGGGACACTGGAGATGAGAGCGCGGTCTGCCGCCGAGCTCCGGCAAGCATCGTGCCGAAAGGCCCGAGTGAAGATTGATGAGACTTACAGAAGGAGAAATAGTGAAGAAACGTCTGCTTTTCGCTGGATTCTGTTTGATTAGGAAACAACGCGCGCCACCCGCCCCGCTCGAAAAGGTGCAGACCGTATCGCATATCGTAAAAGAGTTGGCAGCAGGCAATGGGCAGTAGGCAGTAGGCAGTAGTCAGTGGGTTGTAAATGATCAGCCCCGTTAGGGGCGACAGAATTTAGCCAGGGGCGTCGGTCCCCTGGAATATGTATGTAAATATGTTTTGAGCCCCGCGAGGGGCGACATCTGTCGCCCCTCGCGGGGCTCAAAATATCTTTGGATGTGCCTTAACCCAGGGCTAACGCCCTGGGCTTTAGACGGTCGCCCCTACGGGGCTGACTGATTACTGACCACTGACTACTGACTACTGACCACTGCCCACTGCCTACTGCCAACTGTTTCAGGTGCTGAGCAATCTCCTGACGTGTTGCCGGATGCGTGCCTCTAAAAGCTCAGTGCGCGTTCCCTCTTTTTCCAGCACGAGCCACTGCGGCGTGCCGCTTTTCGAGCGGACGAGCAGTAGTTCTTCGTTGGCGGACTTGATTCCGAAGTGGCGGAGGTAGGCATAGGCCAGTCCATTGCCTGGCACCACGCCGTCACGGGGCGCGCGCGGCCAGCCGGCCTCAACCATTAATTGCCGCACGCCGGCTTTGAAGGTCAAAAGCTGTCCGACCATCGTCGCGTTCCCGACGTCGAAGCGGTGGCCCTCCTTTTTGATCACCTGCACGCCGGCCCCGGCACGATTGGCTTTGCCCGCCAGATCCGTGAAGCTCTCAAAGAGCCACTGGATTCCGGTCGAGCGCGCTTTATCGTTTGAGGCGCGCAGGCGCAGGTATTCGACCAGATCGCCGCGCCCGGCGGCACGCGCACGCCGCTCGGCCTCGGCCAAAACCTGCGTCCATTCTTCATCAAGTTCACTCATATAATTCGTAAATCGTTTATTCGTAAATCGTGAATCGCAAATCGTGAATAGAGAAAACCGCCTTTCGACGATTTACGATTCACGATTTACGAATGTTATCATGCCCGCTCGACTCACTGTTACTATGAACAAAAGCTGGCGTCAGAGATTTGCCGCACACAAGAGGGACGCGCTTGCCGGGTTCTTCATCTTCGCCGTCACGCTCGCGACGTTTCTGGTTTCGCGCGTGCACCAGGTTGGAGATTCGCACTTCACCATGCTGCTCAGCGAGAGTCTGCTGGAGCACCGTAGTTTCGCCCTCGATAATTACAACTTGTCGAATGTGGAGCTGAGCGGTGGAGGCGGCTACGTCAAGCTCGATAAGCTTTACCAGCTGGAGACAGTCGGCGGCCGCGTCTATTACCTCTTCCCGCCCGGCAGCTCCATTTTGTCGCTGCCCTTCGTCGCGCTGATGAAAATTTTCGGCGTCACGCCGGTCAACCCGGACGGCAGCTACAACCGGTATAATGAAGTCAAGATTCAAGTCGCGCTCGCTGCCCTGTTGATGGCGGCGCTGGCGAGCGTCTTCTTTTTCACCGCGCGCCTCGTTTTGCCCGCGGGCTGGAGCGCGCTCGTCGCTCTCGGCGGTGCCTGGGGCACGCAGGTTTGGAGCACCGCCTCAAGGGCTCTCTGGTCCGACACCTGGGGAATCTTTCTGCTCGGGGTCGTGCTCTGGATGCTGCTCGCCACCGCCTCCGGCAAACATCGCTTGCGCCCTATTTTACTTGCAAGCCTGCTCGCGTGGATGTATTTTGTCCGCCCGACAAATTCGATTCCGATTTTAGCCATCACCGTCTATGTGCTCGTTTTCCATCGCCGGTCGTTTGTCTGGTATGCTGTCACCGGAATCCTTTGGCTGGCGGCCTTCGTCGCTTACTCCTGGTATCACTTCGGGCAGGTATTGCCGAACTATTACCAGGCGAATCGCCTGACGTTCGATCATTTCGGGGAAGCTCTGGCGGGCAATCTCATCAGTCCCGCGCGCGGGTTGCTCGTTTATGTGCCGGTGCTTCTCTTCATCTTTTACCTGCTGGCGCGCTACAGGAAACATTTGACTTATCAGCGCCTCGTGCTGCTCGGATTAGTCGTCATTACGAGCCACTGGATAGCGACTTCGGGATTTATACACTGGTACGGCGGACATGGTTACGGCCCGCGCTTGATGACGGGCGTCGTCCCCTGGCTGGTCCTGCTCGGAATCCTTGGTCTTCAGGCGAGGCTGAACTGGCGCGAAGAGCAAGCCGCCCGCAAGCGCCGGACATGGAGAATAGAGAGCGCTCTCGGTGGGACGCTCCTGCTGATGAGCATGGTGATTAACGGCCTGGGTGCGACGTCGCACGCCAATTGGCTCTGGAATATGAGGCCCGTGGATGTTGACCAGCAGCCCAGCCGCATCTGGGACTGGCGCCATCCACAATTTCTGGCAAAGTGGCAGAGTTAAAAGCAGGAGACAGAATTCAGGAGTCAGGAGTCAGAATCCAGAATAAAAGGCTGCAACCAGCTTTCTTCTGATTTTCTTTTCTTCTGACTTCTGGATTCTAACTCCTGACTCCTGCTTTAAGAAAAATCACATATGACACATTCACGTTATTCTCGACGCGCACTCGCTTTCGGACTTTCGGTCTTACTCCTTTTCACCCTGCTTCCGAGCGTGTTCGCGCAACGCCCGGCGCGCCCGCGCGCCGAGCAAGCGGCGACGCAACCAGCACCCCAAAGAGCAACGGCCCGGGTACATCCGCGTCTCGTCCTGCTGATCGTGGTTGACCAGTTTCGCTACGACTATCTCGAACGCTTCAACGATCTCTTCGTGCCGAACGGCCTCAGGCGGCTGATGCGCGACGGGGCGAACTGGACCGAGACCAATTACGATCACATGCCGACCTACACCGCGCCCGGACACGCCACTTTGATGACGGGTGCGTGGCCCGCAGAGACCGGCATCGTCGGCAACGACTGGCCCGACCGTGATACCGGCAAGATGGTGACGAGCGTGTCGGACGAGACGGCCGTTTTGCTGGACGGCGAAGAAGGCGAAAAGGCGTCGAGCCCGCGCCGCCTGATGGCCTCGACCATCGGCGATGAAATACGTCTCAAGACAAATGACCGCTCGAAAGTCATCGGCATCTCCGTTAAAGATCGCGCGTCAATTCTGCCGTCGGGCCGTCACGCCAACGCGGCCTACTGGTTCAGCCAGCGCTCGGGCCGCATGGTCTCTTCGAACTACTACTTCAACCAGCTGCCAGCCTGGGTCAAGAGCTTCAACGACGCGCGCCCGGCGGATAAATATTTCGGAGCGCGCTGGGAACGGCTGCTGCCGGAAGCGGAATACCTGAAGCGCGCGGGCGCGGATGCTCCCCCTTGGGAGAACATCGGTCCCATCAAAGGGGACACGAACACCTTCCCGCACACGGTCACGGGCGGCGCGGGCGCGCCGGACTCAGATTTTTACGGAGCGCTCGACTACACGCCTTTCTCTAACGACCTGCTGCTCTCTTTCGCACAGGCCGCAATTATCAATGAAAAATTGGGCGCGGACGAGGACACGGACGTTCTGACCTTGAGTTTTTCGGCCAACGATTACGTGGGCCACCGCTTCGGGCCGTACAGCCAGGAAGCCATGGACATCACGTTGCGCGTGGACCGCTCCATCGCCGCGCTTCTTGATTTCGTCAACACCCGCGTCGGCCTGCAGAACACTGTCGTCGTCTTCACGGCGGATCACGGTGTGGCGCCCATCCCGGAGCACGCCAGCGCGCTCGGTCTGAGCGGTGGGCGCATCAGGACCGCTGACGTCCTGCGCGCGATGCGCCTCGGAATCAGCGCGCGCTACAACCGCAAGAACGAGCAGCCGGACCCGACCATTGATTACGTGCAAAAGTTTGAGAACCGCGACGGCTTTTACAACGGCAATCTCTACTTCAATCCGGTGGCGCTGAAACGCGACGGGATCAACCAGGAAGAGATTGAGCGTGTGGCCTGCGAAGCGGCGATGACTGTGCCGGGCATCAGCCGTTGCTTCACGCGCATGCAACTGCAGCGCGAAGGAATTCCTTTCGCGGACCCGGTGGCCCGGCGCATCTTTCACGGCTTCTACGCGCGCCGCAGCGGCGACGTCATCGTCCTTTACGAGCCGTTCAAATATTTCGGCGACGCGATCCCGGCCACGCACGGCTCTCCCTATTCTTACGACACGCACGTTCCTCTGCTGATGATGGGGAGCGGGATTGTGCCGGGCCGCTACAACCAGGCCGCCACGCCCGCGGACATCGCCCCAACGCTCGCGTCCATCTTAGGCTTACAAGCCCCGAGCAACTCCGTAGGCCGTGTTCTGGTTGAAGGCATTAACAGAAAGTAGTTTGAATTTCACATGTGGAACTTATTGAAACCAAGCAGCCGCACCTTTGCTATCCCGGCAGCGATCATTCTTGCCTGCACGCTCTTTGCGGCCAACACGCTTTCAAACGCGCAGGAATCCGGGCAGACAGGTCCGACCCGCCCTGCAGGTCATGTCAATGATAGCGCCGGAGTCTTGGACGCCAGCGTTAAGGAGCGGCTGGAGAATATGCTCGCGAACCTGAAGCAGCGCGGGCAGGTGGAGTTTGCCATCGTCACAGTCAAGACGACCGAGGGCAAAAAGCTTTACGACTATTCACTAGAGCTTGCGCGCCAGTGGAAGATAGGCTTGATGCAGAATCGAAACAAGAGCCTTCTGCTGGTCCTGTCCACAGACGTAGGCGATTTCTTCCCGCAGGTCAGCCGCGGTTTAAGAGACGAGCTGCCCGATGGTTTCATGGGCGAGATGGGCAACCGGATGCGCGAGTCTTTAGCTAAAGGCAATTACGACGAAGCGCTGACTAACGCTGTGCAGATGTTCGTCAGGCAAATTGCGGAAAAGCACGGCTTCAGCACCGAAGGCATGGATCAAGCGCCGGCTGCCACCGTCGAAGTGCCGAAACAGACCACGGACCAACTGAGCACAGCGCCGGCCGTCACGTCAGAGGCGAAGCCCGCGGAGGCGAAAGAGCCTACGGAGACGAAAGAGCCTGCAGAGACTCCGGCAGCGACGGAAACAACCGGGACGACTGCCGACGCGCAAAAAACGGCGCCGGCCAGGCAGCGTTCGGTCAGAGATGTCTTCACGAAAGAGGGTGCGAAGAAAGAGCCGACGACGAAAACAGTCGTCGTCTCGCGCGACGCATCGGAGAAAGAGGAGCTGGACGGGTTCGCCGCGCTCCCTACGGCCGAGCGCGTCGAGAAACTCAAGGCCTTCATCGAGGCGCACCCGCGCTCCAGCTTAAAACCTTACGCCATAGAGCTGCTCGTCAGCGCTTACGCCACGTTCGGGGATGAGAAGCTACAGGCAGGGGATGCGGAGGGCGGAGTCGCGCAGTTTAATGAGGCACTCGTGCTGACCACCGCCACGATGTCCGATACTCTCTTCTCCAAAGTTATTTCGCAGATTCCGATAAACCTGTACATGCGCGGCCAGCGCAGCACGTCAATTGAAGCCGCGCGCCTGATCGAGGCGAAGGTCAAGGACAACCCGAAACGCCTGCTCGCGCTCGCGGGCTTTTATCTCAGCCTTGAAATCGCCGACGAAGCGGCCCGTCTAGGCGAGCTGGCAGTCCAGCTTGCCCCCGACATGGCAGCCGCACATCAAGTCCTGGGCGCGGCGCGTCACATCTCTTTGCGCCTGGACGAAGCGGCGAGCGAGTACGCGCGTGCCGTCGAGCTCGATCCGAAGCTCGTCTCGGCTCGCCGTGGCCTCGCCGATTTACGACGCGCGGCGGGCAAGGCAGAGGAAGCGCTCGCGCTCTACAGGGAGCAGTTGGCGGCTGACCCCGCGGACAAAAGCGCGCGCGCCGGAATGGTGCTTTCGCTCTTCGATCTCGGAAAACGAGAAGAGGCGGAGAGCGAGATGCAGGCCGCGCTCAAGGAGGACGCGAAAAATCTGGCGCTGCTCGTCGGAGCAAGCTACTGGTACGCTGCGCACGGTGAAGCGGCACGCGCGCAGGAACTCGCGACCAAAGCCATCGGGATTGAACCGCGCTACACCTGGGCGCACATAGTCCTCGGGCGGGCGCTCGTGGCGCAGAAGCGTCCCCTTGAAGCAGAGCGCGTGCTCACGTTCGCGCGCCGCTACGGAAACTTTCCGACGCTCGATTACGAGCTGGCGACGGCTCTCGCGGCTTCGGGTTTTTACGAGGAGGCCGCGGCGGAGCTCTCGCGCTCCTTTACGATCAAGGAGGGGCAGATTGAGACGCGTCTGGCCGGGCGCAAAGTCGCGAGCGCTGCAACGTTCATCGAACTGCTCGCGCCCGAGCGCCGCGCCGGAATCTTTCAACACAATGCGGCGGACACGGAAGAGAACGCGCGTCTGCTGAAAGGGCTCCTCGAACTCAACTCCGCTGTGAATGCGTTGGACAGGCAGGGAGGAAGCATCAACCCCACGCTCCTGACAAAGGCGCGGGAGGATTTCCTCGCCGGCGAGGATTCGATGCGCACCTTCCGGCAGCTTTACATGGCCAATCGCCTGCTGCGGCGCGGGGCAGAGTTTCAGACGGTGATTGAATTAGCGGAGGCTGCGGCCAGCGGCGTCGAAGCGGCTATTGAAGCTCCCGTGGCGACCGTCGCCGTCATGGCGGACGAGTTGCGCGAGGCGCGCGCGCGCGCCATCAATACAGGTAACGTTTTGACCATAGGGGAGGTCAGGCGCAACATCCTCGCCAACATCTTGCGCGGGCGCATTGAGGATTTAATCGGCTGGGCACTCTTCAATCAGGACAAGACGGCCGAGGCCATCACGCACCTGAAACGTGCCATCAGCGTGCTCCCCGAAACGAGCACGTGGTGGCGCTCGGCGGAGTGGCATCTCGGCGCGTCGCTCGAAGCGGCGGGCAATCAACAGGAAGCGCTCGCGGCTTATTTGAAGAGCTACAACCCTGCGACGCCTGACCCCGTGCGCCGCGCCATCATCGAAACGCTCTACCGCAAAGTCAACGGCACGCTCGACGGCCTCGACGCCAAGATCGGCCCTGCCCCTTCCGTCTCGTCAAACGCGAGCGGCAACCCGAGCGCATCGCCGCAAGCGACACAGCCCGCAGCGACGACGACGGAGCAGCCCAAGACAGAGAGCAATGAGCAGAAGCCCGCTGAGGACAAGCCTCCGTCAAAGCAACCTTAAGGGAATGCTCCGTACTTTAAAACGATGTTCTTTATCTTTTAGGCACGAACGATATACATCTATCTGCGTAAGATACAGATTGATAACGTCCGCCATAATATTTATATAAAGTCACCCAGAATCTCTGGACATTTATGGCGCAGAAGCCCATTGGCACTCTGCTCTCTATATCTCTATACCCGTTTGTAAACTTGTGCCTTACATTCAACCCTTTATCCTCAAGGAGCAATTTGTACCCGCCGCCCAACTTTTGATATACCCAGTAAGAGCAATTGCCGCCCGCTCCGCACCAATCACTATGGTCAATATGCAGCAAGAATTCTTGAGTTGAATCCCCATTCAGGTCGCGCAGTTCGTATTTCAGATTTTTGTGTAAGATCTCTAAATCTTTCTCTGATAGACGAAAGTTATTTCTGTTTGCATTTATATCCTTGATTAACTGCTCAACTAATTCCCTCGGGATTTCGAAGGCAATACTGTGGTTCTCGGCGGGAAACGAGCTAATGCCACGGAACAAGGATGCAACGATAGCAAGAATAATTATACTTTGCTTCATATCTGGTTTCTCACAAACCACAGAGCAATCAATTACTGTTTATATTACAAAACTATAGCTATAATCCGTAAGGCGCGGTGTTTTACATCGAACGTTAGCTTTCACCCTACTGTCAATCGGAACCAAAATGATGCAGGCTGAAACGCTCAACTGCCCGACCTGCGGCGCTGCCGCCATGAGTGACGCGACGCACTGTTCGTTCTGCGGCGCGCGGCTCGCGACGGTCGCCTGCCCGCGCTGCTTCGCGATGATGTTCGTGGGGAGCAAGCATTGCTCGCACTGCGGGGCGAAGGCGACCGTGGCCGAGGCGGTCGAAGCAGCTTCGCGCAAGTGTCCGCGATGCCGCGTGGAGATGCAGGCCATGACGGTCGGCAGCGCCAGTTTGCGCGAGTGCGCGCGCTGCGACGGGATGTGGGTGGACGTCTCCTCCTTCGAGCAGATTTGCAACGAGCGCGAAGAGCAGGCGGCGGCGCTCGGCTCGGCGGCGCTGGTGCCGAAGCAGCACGGCGCGACCTCACCCAATAAGGTGCGCTACGTGCCCTGCCCTGAGTGCGGCCAGTTGATGAACCGCGTCAACTTCGCGCGCTCGTCCGGCATCATCGTGGATGTCTGCAAAGGACACGGGACATGGTTTGACCGCGAGGAACTGCAACAGATCATAGAGTTCATACGCGCCGGCGGCCTGGAAGCCTCGCGTGCACGCGAGAAACGCGAACTCGAAGAGGAAAGACGACGCCTGCGCCAGGAGCAGCTCGCAGCGATTCATCAAAATAGATCTTTCCCGAACATGGACGACCGCGAAGACAGGCGCGCCAGCGTTGTTTCCGCCGCGAGAGAACTGCTCAAGTTGATGATAGATTGAAGTAATAGAAACAATTGAGATTTATTTAGCCGTCGAAGACGGCGGCAGCATAAAGCCCAGGGCGTCCGTCCCTGGGTAACAAGTCCCGGTTTGAGACGCCAGCCCGCGTGAGCGGGCGACGGCCCTTAAAACGCGTGCGGGTGTGCACGAGCTGCCGCCCATTTCATGGGCTGAATATTCCTCCATGACTGTAACCCAGGGCTGACGCCCTGGGCTTTATGCTGTCGCCCGCTTGCGCGGGCTATCATCTGCATTTCTCCCTACGCCTTTCCACTTGCTTTTCTGCACGCATCAGTTACACTCAAACGAAAGCACAGTCGCTCTCCCAGGTTTTAGATTTTCGACGCACGCGCGCTACGGTCTTTGATTTACTGCGCGCGTTAGCTTTTCTGTCTTTATGGCCGCTGTTTCGTTGAGGCACGAGAAGAAGCGTGGAGCGCCGTCGCTCTTCGAATATCGCAAACGCTACCCGCTGACGGTGGCGAGTTTCGGCTCGCTCGGCGACCGTGAAGCATGGCTGGACCGCATCTGGGAGCTGGACGCGCGCTGGCTCAGCGAGCGCGAGAGCCCGCGAGCGAGCGCGCCGGAAGCGATTGTGCGTGGTGCGCCGCCCGCACACCTGCCGGTCGAAGGCGAGTTTGAGATTATTTACGCGGGAGGCCAGTTGGGACTGCTGCACGCAGCCGTGATGGCCTCGCGTTACAAACGGCGCGTGATGGTCTTCGACGCGGGCGCGGTCGGGCGCGCCGAGCGCGACTGGAATATCTCGGGCGACGAGCTACGCGGCTTCGAGGGCGCGGGTCTTTTCACACAGGAAGAGATCGAGGCGGCGGTCGTCAATCGTTACCGCTCTGGCTTCGTCAAGTTTCACGACGCCGGGTCGCGCGTCAAGACTCCGCCGCTCTGGATGGACGGCGTGCTGGACGTCGCCGTCGAGGCGGACCATTTGCTCGCCCTGGCTGCGCGTAAACTGTTGGCGAGCGGGAACGGCTCTGTGATGGCGGGCGGCCTGCGGTTCGTGCGCTGTTACGTTCAGCCGGACCGCGTCACGGTCGAGACGGAGGACGCGCGCACGAAGAAGAGAAGCTTGTACGCCGCGCGCCTCTTCGTTGACGCGACCGACAGCAAATCAACGGTCGCGCGCCAGCTGAATGACGGGCTCGCCGTCACGCACGTTTCGCCAACGGTCGGGACGGTTTCGCGCGGACTGGCGCGCGGGGCTGAACCGAATCAGGTTGATTTCAGCGTCGGCGAAATCCTGGTGAGCAACGAGGACGCGCGCGACCACCGCCAGCTCATCTGGGAGGGTTTTGCCGGAAGCCGAGAGCGCGACGAATACTCGACCTACCTCTTCTTTTATGACGCGGTGGATTCGCCCGCGGACAAATCGCTGCTCGCGCTCTTCGAGCGTTACTTCGAGCAGCTCCCTGGCTACAAACGCGCTGGCGCGCAGTGGCGCGTCGTCAGGCCGGTCTTCGGCTACGTCCCGAGTTTTCACCCACGCAGCTTAATGGGTCGCAAAAAGCGCACGGCGGCAGAGCGCGTGATGCTGGTTGGCGAAGCGACCGGACTCTCGACCCCCGTGACTTTCGGAAGCGTGGGCACGCACGTGCGGAACCTGCCACGCCTGACACACCTGTTGGAGCTGGCGCTCAAGGCGGACCTGCTGGACGCCGCCTCGCTCTCGGAGATCAGCGCGGACGTGCCGCGCGTCGCGCAGGCTTCGGGTCTGGCGGAATTCCTGCGCCCGACTCCGCGAAGCGCCCCCTCGACCGTCAACGAGACGCTCAACGCTGTGATGGCGGCGCTGCACTCTCTGGACGAGCGCGTGCGGCGCGAGCTTTTCCAGGACCGGATGACGTTCAATGCGCTCAAACGCCTTCTGGGCCGAACCTTCAAGCTTTACCCGCGCATCTTCCAGCGCGTGCGTGAGCACTTCGGCGCGCGCGGCGCTTTCTGGTGGCTCGCGCAGATTGCTTCGGCGGCATTTAGCGAGCGCCGCGCTGGTAAAGATTTACCTGAAAAGAATCACGGCGAGGACGCAGCACAGGAGTTCGCGCGCTGCCTTGCGCTCTATAAAAATCGGTCCGGCGCGGACGATCATCGCTAACCGCCTGCGCCGGACTGACATCAAGTTAATCGCTCAATGCTTTCGCACTATACACTGAGCGTTCTGGGCAATAAACAGTTAAAGGGGCAAGACAGAGGCGCGCCCGCGGCGTGCCTCTTTTTGTGCACCCCTCTATCCTCCAGTATTCCCTGGCGTCTCCGGGTCGCCCGTCGCGCTTTCACCACTTCCGGGAGTTTCCGGGTCGCCTTCTCCAAAGGCTTGAACGTCGTCTGTTGCGCCTGGTGTTTCCGGGTCACCCGCTTGGGCAGCTTCGCTACCGCCCGCGCCTGGCGTTTCCGGATCGCCGACTGTGTTTTCTTCTTCTCTCATATGAATATCTCCTTTGATGAGGGGTTGTGTGTGCTACTTCCCGGCGTCTGGGACTGCTTCGCCGAGCTGTTTGTGCGAAATCTGTATGTCCGGTCTGGCGAGGTAGTTTGCAAAAAATTCCTCGCCCCATTTTTGCCGCAGTTGTGAAAGGACGTTCTCCGCCTGCGTTATTTGCTCGGACGCCTTTTGCTCATCCTTTTTAAGACGGCTGGCGCGAGAGGCTATCACCCACGCGCGCCACTCCGACTCAAGCTGCCCGGCGCGTTTGGAACTCTCCTGAGCCTTCAGCGCGTTAGCGAGAGCGCCCTGCGCGTCTCTGTTTTCAACCAGTACTTCGGCCAGCGCGAGCCACGCCCTCGAAAGCAGGCTGACGTCGCCCGCCCCTTCGGCCAGCTCGACCGCTTCAACGCAAACTTTCCGCCCTTCACGCGCCGCGCCCGAGAAGGCTTCGGCCAAACCGAGCGTGTATTTGGCCTGGATACGGACGCTTTCGTATTGTTTCCCGGCCAGCTCCAGCGCCTGCTGGCTCTTCATTTTCGCCTCGGAGTAGCGACCTTCGCTCAGGGCGATCTGGGCGTAATGCAAGGGGACTTCCGCCAGGACCGGCTTGATGTTGTTGTCGGACTGGCTTGCCAGCTCTTCCGCCTGGCCGAGAGAGGCGCGCGCCTCCGCGTAGCGGCCCACGCGCCACAACACGGCACCGCGGTTCATCAGGCTGTAGGCCATGTTCCGGCGGTCGTTCAAAGACCTGTGAATCTCGTAGCTCTGTTGGTAGCGCTCGATGGCCTCCGGGTAACGCTCCTGCTCGGCGAGGGCCGTGGCGATTTCGCCGTGCGAGAAGGCTATCTGCGCCGGATACTTTGATTGCTCCGCGAGATCAAGCGCCTGCTGGAAGGCACGCAGCGCCGCTTCGTAATCGCCTTTGCGGCGGTTGGCGCGCCCGATGACGGTCAGGCAGATGTGTATGTTCGCGCGATAGCCTCCCTGCTCGAAAAAGGTGAGCGCCTGTTGGGCATAAGCCAGGCCCTCGTCGGTCCGCAGCTGCTGGATGTACATGCTGCCCAGGTTCTGCAGGATAATGGCTTCGCGCAGGCGCGACTTACTTCTCCTGGCGAACTCCAGGCCGCGCTTGTAATTCTTCTCGGCCTCCTCGTAATTGCTGCTGACGAAGAAGGCGTAGCCCAGATTATTGAACCCGAGCGCGATCAGCGAGTCGAGGCCGCGCTGCTGCGCGAAGTTGATGGCATCGTTCGCGTAATCCTGCGCCTTTGAGTTTGCGCCCTGCATGTAGGCGAGGCGGCTCAGTTGCAGGAGCACGCCGATTCTCTGGGCATCATTGCCGCTGGCGCCGGCGAGGCTGAGCGCCTGCTGCAACTCCACGCCTGCCTCTTCCAGCTTGCCCGCGTTGATTAAGACCTGCCCGCGCTCGTAGCGCACGCTCGCCTGGCCTTCGACATTACCCGAAGGTACGTAAACGGCTTCGGCCTTCTGAAAAGCAGCGAGCGCCCCGGGCATGTTCTGCTGCCGCCCGTAGAGGACGCCGAGGCGCAAGTAGGCAAAGGCGTTCTGCTGATCGCGCGTTATCGCCTGCATGTAGTTCTCAACAGCTTTGCCAAGCTCTTCGTTCTTTTCGTACGCGCGCCCGAGGTCAACGTAAGCGTGCGCCCGGTCGGGCGCGAGGCGCGCGATTTCGCCGTAGGTTTTGACGGCGCGCGTGAAGTCGTTTGAGACGAGCGCGTTGATGGCTTCGAGCCCAGCGGAGTCCTCTGGCGTGAGCGCCGAGCGGTCCGGCACCAGGGCGGAGACGCGCAGCATCTCGTCCTTAGCGTTATCCGTGTAGCCCATCTCCAGCCAGCTCTCGGCCAGGCGCGCGTGCGCCATCGCAAACCTGTCGTCCAATTCGACAGCCTTCGTCAAAGCCTTGCTCGCCTGAAAAAAGGCCCCGCTCCGCAAAGCCTCCACGCCTTTGTCATACCAGGCTTGAGCCTCTGCGGAGGGTTTATAGGTTCCGGGCCGCCGCAAGTAGAGAATCGCGAGCACAACGATTCCGGTCGCCAGCACGGCGATGATGACTAACCCGAGGGAGACGCGCGGGCGGCGCAGGCCGTCCGTCACAGTCGTCAGAGCGCTCGCGCGGCTTGTCCGGCGGGGGCTGCCCGGCTCCGTCGTGCGGTGCAGATCATCCTTGATCCGACTGATGCGGCGCGTGTCAGCGCCGACCGCTTCGTGCAACTCACGCAGGTCTTCGATCAGGTCCTGGGCCGACTGGTAACGCTCCTCAGGCTTTTTCGCCAGGGCCTTCATCGTCACACGGTCGAGCGCTGGAGGCACCTGCGGGTTAACGCTCGAAGGAAGAGGCGGGTCCACATGGATGATCTGCGCCCCGATCTCTATGACGCTTGCGCCGGAGAAGGCCGGACGGCCCGTGATGCATTCGTAAAGGAGCGCCCCCAGGGCGAAGAGATCGGAGCGCCCGTCAACGCGCGCGCTCGTCGCCTGTTCGGGAGAGAGATAAAGGGGCGTGCCGACGATGATGTCGCTGCGCGTGTGCGTCGCCAGAAGAGTCTGCGCGTCCGGGCTGGCCTGTTTGTGCTCTTCGTTCAACTGCTTGGCGAGACCGAAGTCGAGGACCTTGACGTTCCCGCGCTCAGTGATGAAGACGTTCGAAGGCTTGATGTCCCGGTGAACGATGCCGTGCTCGTGCGCTTCAGTGAGCGCGGCGGCCACGTCTTCGATGATCTCCACGGCCCGCGCGAGCGTCAATTCGCTTTTGTAGAGGAGGTCGCTTAAGGGTTGCCCCTTGACCAGCTCCATGACTATGAAGGGGTGGCCCTCTGACGTTTCGCCGTAATCGTAAACGCACGCGATGTGCGGGTGGTTGAGCTGCGAGGCGGCGCGCGCCTCGCGCAGGAAGCGTGCTTTGAAATGGTGCGTGTCAGAGTTGGAGGCGGAAAGAAACTTGATGGCGACGCGGCGGCCGAGGTGCGCGTCTTCCGCCGCATAGACCACACCCATCCCGCCCTCGCCGAGCTTTTCGAGAATACGGTAATGGGAGACGGTCTGGCCGATCATGGCTCTTGGGGCAACGCGTCTGGCGAACGGAAGAAAAACGTCTCACGACGACAGCCCGGCTGCCGCCGGTTAAGGCAGGTCCTCAAGGACAGAGCGCTGGCGCACGCCTGTATTCTGCGCCAAGTCCGAGAGTTTTCCAAGCGGAATCGCGCGCTCGCCTTGAGGAGAGATTTTCTTCGCAGCGGGAAGCAAAGAATGAATTATGAATTTTGAGTTTTGAATGTTGAATTGAAAGCCTTAATTCAACATTCAAAACTCAAAATTCATAATTTCTCTATCGCTCAGGGAAGCTTTGCTTCGAGGACTTTTCGCTCCTGCTCCAGGCGAAACTCGCGCAGCCTGTCCCTCAGCTCGGGGCGGCTGTTGGCGAGTATCGCGATGGCGAAGAGCGCCGCGTTGGTCGCGCCGGCGCGTCCGATGGCGAGTGTGCCGACGGGGATGCCCGCGGGCATCTGCACTATTGAAAGAAGGCTGTCCATCCCCTTGAGGGCCTTACTCTCCATCGGCACGCCGAGGACCGGAACGAGCGTCTGTGCGGCGAGCACCCCGGCCAGATGCGCCGCGCCGCCCGCCGCAGCGATGATCACCTCTACCCCGCGCTCCTCCGCGCCTTCGGCGAACGCCGCGGCCTGCGCCGGGGTCCGGTGCGCCGAGAGCACACGGCACTCGTGCGGGACATCGAAGCGCGTCAACATCTCGTCCGTGTGCTGCATCGTCTCCCAATCGGAGGTGCTGCCCATGACAACCGCCACCAGCGGCTTCGCCGACGAGGCGGCGGAATTAGTCTTGTTCTCTTCCATGTTCATTTATCTGTAAACTGGAGAATTTGCCACAGAGACACAGAGGCACAGAGAAAAAGATCAGGATTTCAGAGGCCAGCTTTTGTGATTTCAATTTTAGCTTCTTCTCTGTGCCTCTGTGTCTCTGTGGCTAAATTTTATTCCGTGTTGGGATTGACTTCCGATTTGATCTCTCCGCTATCCGGGTTTTCCGCGCCCGGAATGAGAGAGCCTGAAGGCTTCACGCCTTCGAGTTTCTCCGACGGGCTGAGTTCGGCCGTCGGCTGCTGTTCCTCGTTCGTCGGTTCGTCTTGTCTCTCGTTCTCATCCATTATTGTGTCTCCTTGCCTAGGAAAAAGCTGTGAGCGCGCAACGACAACCCATGAATAAAGAGCATTTAATTCCGCGCTCATCGTTCCGCGTTCATCGTTTCTTCTCATTCGCCCTGGTCGAGCGAATAGCCGCGCTGGCCGTCGAAGTTGCAGAGGTTCTCCGTCTTGATGAAATCGAAGCCCGCGTCCGCGACGCGCCCCAGAAGCCCCACGATCTCCTGGTGGCTTATCGCCCTGCCTTCCGCCTGCGGCACGAAGCGGCAGCGCCAGTGGTCCGAGCAGAAGGTTTCGGTGTGCCCGCCGGGCCAGACCTTGACGCCGCGGTTGCTGATCATCGCCAGCCTCAACTCTTCCCCGGCGGCTTCAGCGAGCGTTTCGCCCAACTGGTTCGCGGAGCCCCCGACCCAGTCCAGAAACACGTCCACGCCGACCAGCTCTTTCCTGGAGCGCGGTCTCTCGCTCGCTCCACTCGCGCCCGCGCGCATTTCGCCCTCGCCCGCATTGTAGCTGACGGACTTTAAGGTCTGCGGCGTCTGCCCCAATCGCTCGACGACCGCTTCTGCGAACTCGCGCGTCCCGACTTTCTGCGCGCTCACGCCCTCCGCATAAATGTCGTAGGTGTGGACGCCGTCCTCTATGGTCCGCAGCCAGGCGTTATGGACGCGCTCGGCGACGTCAGCCTGATTGATGTGGACGAGCATCATCACTGCGCCGAGGAGCAGCCCCGTCGGGTTGGCCAGATTCTGGCCCGCGCGGCGCGGCGCGGAGCCGTGAATCGCCTCGAACATCGAAACGTTCTCGCCGATGTTCGCGGAGCCTGCGAGGCCGACGGAGCCTGCGATCTGCGCCGCGACATCCGAGAGCACATCGCCGTAGAGGTTCGGCATCACGACCACATCGAAAGCTTCGGGCGTGTCGGCGAGCTTGGCCGCGCCGATATCAACTATCCAGTGCTCGTTCTCTATGTCCGCGTACTCGGCCGCCACTTCGTCGAAGACTTTGTGAAAGAGGCCGTCCGTGAGCTTCATGATGTTGTCTTTGGTGAAGCAGGTGACCTTCTTGCGGTTGTTGCGGCGCGCGTACTCGAAGGCGTAGCGCACGATCTTTTCGGAGCCCGGGCGCGAGATCAGCTTCAAACACTGCATGACCTGTTCGGTCTGGCGGTGCTCGATGCCCGCGTAGAGGTCCTCTTCGTTCTCGCGCACGATGACCACGTCCATGTTCGGGTGCTTCGTCTTGACGAACGGATGATAAGAGACGCAGGGGCGCACGTTGGCGTAGAGCCCGAGCGTCTTGCGGACCGTCACGTTCAGGCTCTTGAAGCCCCCGCCCTGGGGCGTCGTAATCGGGGCTTTGAGGAAGACCTTCGTGCGTCTCAGAGACTCCCAGGCGCTCGGCTCGATCCCGGCGGAGTTTCCCGCCAGATAGACTTTCTCGCCGATCTCTATGGTCTCGATTTCGATGCGCGCCCCGGCCTCTTTCAGGATGTGGAGCGTGGCCGCCATGATCTCCGGGCCGATACCGTCGCCGTGTGCGACTGTGATGGGAACGCTATTCGGCATAATGACAGTGCGCCTTTCTGTCCGGGCTGAAATAATTAGCTTGAATGTGAAGCAATATAAGCTAAAAGCGTTGATGCAGGCAACGATGCTGGATTAAATTGAACCGGAGCGCGAATTGCAGAGCTTTCATCCACGAGACCATTTTGTAATCGCGGTTCATCGCGCCCGGTCAATTTCTGCTTTGGACGTCCAGGGTCTATTCATTCTCGACGGAAAGAGAACGATCCACGAAGCCACACGAAACGACACGAAATTGCTGTGGTTTGTTTCGTGTGGTTTCGTGGACAGTGCTGTTTCTCTACTTTCCTCAGTCTCGAAAATGAATAGACCCTGTGGACGTCTGACAGCTTGTATCCTACCAAATCAAAAAAGTATATTCTGATCTGAAAGGAGTTGAGTTTATGGTAACCAGAGAAGAAATTATTGCTGAAATCCGGAAAGTCCCGGAAAAGCATCTGGATGAGCTATACAGAATCATCAAGAATTATGAGACGGTAAATGAAGGCGATGAATCGAACCAAAGTGTGATGGCTAGGTTGCGCCAGATAAAGATTTCAGCCTCCCCTGACTTCTCAATCAGGGCAAACTTGTATGATTTAGAGGAACAGAATGGCAAATAGAATTTTCGTTGACACCTCAGAAGAACAAAACGATCCACTAAATTACACGAAACGACACGAAACAGGGCGACCTCTTCGTGTCTATTAGTGTGATTTAGTGGACTATTCCTTTCCTTCGCGTACTCTTATTGCCTTAAATCGAACTCACGTTAAAATATTGGCGAGCGCCGCATCCGAGATGCTGGCCGGAACACGTTCCTGAGATTCTACAAATGGGGAACCAATCTTTTCACCTCGCGCAACTCAACGTCGCGCGCCTGAAAGCACCGCTCGATGACCCGACGATGCATGGGTTCGTCTCGCAACTGGAATCAATCTACGCTGTGGCCGAAAGCGCCGAAGGGTTCGTCTGGCGGCTCAAGCCGGACGACGGCAGCGCCTTCGGGATGCGCGCCGGGTCCGATTCGCGACTCGTCGTCACCATGTCCGTCTGGGAGTCCCTCGAAGCCCTGCACGCTTACGTCTATCTGAGCGCCCACAAAGAACCTTTGCGGAACCGTGCCGAGTGGTTCGAGAAGGCGGATGGCCCGAGCGTTGTGCTCTGGTGGATTCCGCGCGACACACTGCCGAGAGTCGAGCAGGGCATGGCGCGTCTGAAGTACCTGGCGCGCCGCGGTCCGACGGCTTTCGCTTTTACTTTCAAGGATTCATTTCCGCCGCCCGCGGAAAGGGAATAATTATGAATTTTGAGTTTTGAATTTTGAATTGAAAGCAATAATTCAAAACTCAAAATTCATAATTCATGATTTGCTTCTTCGTGAAATAGAGCATGGAAGAGCTAACAGGCCGTCCATTTTATAATCAGTACGCGTGGGCCTACGATCTCATCATCACGCCGAATGTCGCCCACCAATGCGACTTCATCGAAGAGATGCTTTCGCGTAGAGGCGTTTCACAGGGCGCGCGGCTTCTCGATGCGGGATGCGGGACGGGCCGGTATGCTGTTGAGCTGGGAGTGCGTGGATACATTGTTGACGGGTTGGATCAATCTTCCCAGCTCATCGCGGAAGCTCAAAAATGTGCCGCAGCCCACGCGCTCCCGCTCTCCTTCACAGTCGGAGACATTCTCGCTTTGGAAGCCGCGCCTCAATACGACGCGATCCTTTGCCGCGGCGTTCTCAACGACCTGCTGGATGAATCGAGCCGCCAGGAAGTCTTCCACGTTTTCGCGCGCGCTCTGCGTCCAGCAGGCGTACTCGTGCTGGATGTGCGGGAGTGGGCTGCGACCATCCGTAGAAAAACCGATGCGCCCGTCTTCGAGAAGTTGGTTGAAACTGATCTGGGCCAACTCGCTTTTCGCAGCCTGACGGAGCTTGACCGCGAGAGGAGGCGGCTCCTCGTGACGGAGCGGCACGCGCTCGTCAAAGACAATGTTGAGACCGTCTCCGTCTATGACTTCCAGATGCGTTGCTGGACGCTGGAAGAATTAGAAGCTTGTCTCACGCGCCACGGGTTTGCAGGCGCACAGTATTTCGGGGCATATGATGCTCGAACGGCCGCGGGCGAGACTGACCGCCTCGTGTGTGTAGCGGAAAAGCAAGGATGAAAAATTAAGACAGGTTCGGTCGTAAGACGTCATCGCGTATTCAGCCCCGTAGGGGCGTAATATCAGTAGCCCGGGGCTGACGCCCCGGGCTACTGATATATCGCCCCTACGGGGCTGTGGTGATAGTTGCTGCTTTACTTTATCAAAGCGAAGCTATGGCCGTGCGTGCGCGCCGTTGCAGAGCTGCGCGGTAGGGCGCGGCCGTGCGCGTCAGCGCGTTTTGAGAGAAGGTGGCGCGCATCTTTTTAGGATCGCGCGCGTTGTCTTCGACTCGCAGGCTATAGGTCTGGCGCGTGCGCGGGACATAGAGCACCAGACGATAGCCGTTGGCGTGGCCTTTGGCGTTCGCACCCGTGCAGATGACTTCGTCGTAACCGTCGCCGTCAATGTCGCGGCTCTCCGCGGTCCACTTCGCGCCGCGAAATTCAGCCGAGTCGAGCGGGGCGCGACTTGTAACGCGATAACGAGAGCCGCGCCGCTCCATCACGAAGAGGTGCGTCGTGCCTTTGCCGCGCTCGTCGTGAATGGCGACGACGGCCTGGTTCTGTTTCTTGTCCGTCTTGACCACACAGACATCGCCGATCTCGTCACCGTGCGAGGCGGAATTGGCAAGCTGGCGCGCGGACGTGGTCGAGAGCGGTTCGGAGGCGACGATCTTCTGCAAGGGCGCGCCCGAGAACGAAGAATCGCGTGACGCCATGGCAGGCGCGGCCGCTACGGAAGCATTCTCGCCCTCCGAAGGCTGTTTCGTCTGCGCGCTGCGCCCCCAGGCCAGAAAACCCAGACCGAGGATTGCGATTAGCGCGAGCGGTGTTGCCGCGCGGAAGAAGGCGCTGCGTTTGGTGTTGAGCGCCGCGACGGTCGAAGAGAAGGGCTGAGAATCGTTCACCGAGCGTGAGGGGCGTGCGACGCTCTTCTCAAGCATCTTCTGCGCGGCCATGGCGTTCTGCGGACGGTCGTTGGGGCGCTTCGCGAGCAGCGTGTGAACGGCCAGCACGAGCGGGCGCGGGATGTCCTGGCGCAGTTTCGGGAGCGGCGGAGGCAGAGCGGTCGCCTGTTTGACGAGCACGGCCGAAGCCAGGGGGTCCGTGAAGGGAGGACGGCCCGCGAGCATCTCGTAGAGCAGCACGCCCAGGGAGTAGAGGTCACTGCGCGCGCCGACGCGCTGGCCCAGACATTGTTCGGGCGACATGTAGCGAGGGGTCCCGACGATGACGCCCGAGCCCGTCGTCGCGTGCGTGTGCGTCGCGTCCGCTGAAGTCGCCAGGACTTTCGCCACGCCGAAATCCAGGACGCAGATGCCCCTTTCGTTGAGCATGATGTTCGAGGGCTTGAGGTCGCGGTGGACGATTCCTAAGTGATGAGCTTCGGCGAGCACGTCGCAGATGGCCGAGGCGATCTGCACGGCGCGCTCTGGCGTGAAGCGGCCCTCTTTCTCCAAAGCTTCCGAGAGGGTCTGCCCTTCGACAAACTCCATGACGATGAAATGGCGACCGTCCGGCAGATTGCCCGCGTCGAAGATCATCGCGGCGTTCGGATGGCGCAGACGCGCCATCGTGCGCGCCTCGCGCATGAAGCGGTCGGCGACGTCCGGGTCGAAAGCATATTCGGGTTTAATGATTTTGACGGCGACGGGGCGCTCTAAGCCTAAGTGCTTGGCGCGGTAGACAGTGCCCATGCCGCCCGTGCCGATTTCACATTCGATGCGGAATCGTCCGGCGATAATTTGGGGGACATCCATGACTGGACCCTCTTTTCGGGATAAAGGGTCGCAAGACCTCGGCACTTGCACCAGGGGAGACAAGGAAGGGCGCTTGGTCGTGCGGCGCGAGTTCGCGATTTTTTCGTTAAAGCCCGTGCTGTACGGGAGAGGGGCGCGCTCGGCCAAAGTTAAAACCGGGCGAGTGCGTAGTCTAGCACTTTCGGCCCGGGAGTGGAAGAGAGCAGTGGTCGGTGGTCGGTGGTCAGTGGTCAGTAAGTATTAGCTGAATGAGGCAGGGGTTATCAGTCAAGCATTCAGCTCATCAACCCTTAACCCACTGACCACTGACCACCGACCACTGACCACTATCTTACCGTCACTTCGAGCGTGTAGGTGGCGTTGCCGCGCGTGCCGCCGACCTCTATTACGTAGTCGCCGTTACGCGGCAGCGTGCCCGTCCAGTCCATAGTCTCCTCAGCGCCCGCAAGGGTTCTCCTGCCGCCCGTGCGATAGATGTCAAAGACCGCGTTGTCTTCCACGGAAGTGATGTGGACGGTTAAGGTCTGGCCCGCGCGGGCGCGCAAGAGGTAACGGTCGCGCGTCCCGCGCACCACCGCGTCTCTAATTACTTTCGTAGTTCTCCCGCGCTCGAAGCGTATGCGCCGTGTGCGGTCACGTTGCGGCGCGGCCGTGGCGGCTGTCAGCGGCAGCAGCAGCAACGAGATGAGAATCAGAGCGCGTAGCTTCGTCCTCTGCTTCGCTTGCGTCATTGGATTCCCCTCCTTAATTAACCAAAGTTGCCAATTATCAATTGCCACTAGCACAAGCCTAGTGGACAAGGGTTAGTAAAAAGAATCGGCTTGAGCCGAACTATCAATACAATACAATTCTTTATTGCTTGAGCCGAATCATTCGGCTCAAGCCGAAAAGCCTGGAGCATCATTAACCACTAGGCTTGTGCTAGTGGCAACTGAAATATTTCCAAGATCTCTTTATCTAGCAACTTGGGTTACTTAATCAGCGATGAATTCTATTGACTCGACCATGTAACCCCCCGACTGGCTGCCCTTGATGTGCATGATCAGGCCGCCGCCCTCATAAGACCAGGCGCAGGTGAGATCGCCCCCTTCATCATTGCAGCCCTGGAACTCCATCCCTTCGGTCCCGGTGCTCTCTTTAAAGAGCTTCGCGACGGCCGCCTCGGAGGCGAATTTCGCAGCCGCGGCGCGGTCTTGTCTCCCGAACGCGTTGAAAAGTCCTTTGGCCGCCTCTTCGGGCGTTGCAGCCATGTCCGAATGGGGCTTTGGTTCGGTTGCCGAGTTCGTGGCCTGAGGCGTGGCCTGTGGGCTGGGCGTCGCCGCCGCCGTGTTCTTCGTCGCATTCGTCGTCGCGGTCGTCGTGTTGCCCCCGGTCTTAGTCGTGTTAGCGCTCTTACTGCACCCGACAACGAGCAGGCAAGCCGGTAGTAAAACTGCGATCTTCGTGAATTTCATGGGCAGAGTCTCCTTTAGAAGTGTGATCTGTTACTGATTGCTGTTGATGTAGTAGGTCTTCAAATCCTTCTCGCCGGTAATCAGCCAGCGCCCCCCGATCTTTTCAAACCAGAAACGGTTGAGCCCGGAGCCCGAATAGGTCGTCGCGCCGCTGAAGGTGAAAGTTTTGTCGAAGGTGGCGACAGCGCGCGTGCCCGACGGGTCCACCTCGATCTTCATGTTCGTGAGCTTCACGTCGAATGTGCTGTACTTGGAGAAGGCTCTGGCGACGTTGGCGCGCACGCGGCCGACGTTGACGTTGCTCGCCAGATAGTAGGTGTGCAGCGTACTCGCGTAATAGGCCATGTGGCCTTCCAGGTCCGCGCTTCTCATCGTCTGCGTCCAGCCGTTCAGAGCGTTCGTGACTTCCCGACGCACCGTCTCCGCGTCTGTCGGTGTCGGCGTCGCCTGCGGCGTGGCCGTGGGAGTCGGGGACGGCGTCGGCAGAGTATCGGAATTTGTATTCGGCGTCACGCTCACGTTGGCGTTCCCTGGGCCGGGAGTGCTGTTGCCGCCGGGTCCAGCTATGTTTGAGCTGTTGCCCGCGCGCGTCGTCTCGGTTACAGCGGCGTCGCCCTTATCTCTCATCAAGAGCCACGCGCCCAGGCCGCCCAGGCCGAGCAGGAGAATCGTCGCGGTCACCGTGATCGCAACAACCGCCGAAGTGCTGCGCCTTCCAGACACGGGCGCCGGCGCGCCCTGGTGCTGTAGCTCGACCTGTGTGCGCCGTCCCTGCTGTGGGACGGTCGCAGCCGGTTTGTGACGACGCGCGGTCGCGTCCATATCGAGCGAACGGATTGTCGGGGGCGGTAAACTGTAATCGAGTATCGCAGTGGGCGGCGGCTCCGACTCGACCGTGCTCTGCCCCGTCGAATCCATCAGCAGTGTTTCGCCCTGAGTACTCTGAGCGAGGGGCGTGAGCGCTGTGCCGTCTTCCAGACAGAAGCTCAAACTATCGTCAGCGTAGGTGCGCTGGCATGTGGGACAACTTTTCATTCTTCCCCGCTCTGCTCTCCGCCGACGTTCGGAATCCAGAACAACTGCTTTCCAGCGATCACGGAGCGCAGGCCGCGCCCAGGCAAATCCTTCTCTTCCAATCCCAGGTAAGTGAAGTGCGGCAGGTCGCTCTTGACTGTTTGAAACCAGCCGTGGCGGGCGAGGATGCGTCGCACGCGCTCGTCCGCGAATTGATCCACGTCGAGCGCGAGCAGAGCGATGTGCTGCGAAGTCCCTGGCGCGGCGATGGAATAGAGAATTGATTTGGAGAAATCTTTGCTGAAAAAGATGCCGCTTCGTTCAAGCTCCAGCACCTCCCGCACCTGATCGCGCAAAGGAAGTTTGCGCAGGCGCTCGACCTGCTCTTTCGAGAGCCGCCCGCGCTTGTTCCAGTAGGTGAGCGCCGGCAGAAAGCGCGTGTTCCAGAGGCGCAGGGTGTCGTCGTAGCTGCGCCGCGCAGCTTCGGAGCCGCCGCGCGGCGTAATGTCGAGGCGTGCCGCGCGGGCCTCTTCGCGCGCCGCCAGAAGCGCGTTCATCGCTTCGGGCTGTAATTCTATTCGCGCGCCGCCGACGATTGCGGTGCTCAAGCCTGCCTCTTCCTGAAACTTCAGGACCTCGTCTTCGGTCGTGAACATGCAGACGGGCGGGGGCAGCACGCCGTCGCTCGCGAGGAACATCGCTCCGTAGTCTTCGAGCACGCGCCGCGAAACCGGGTCCTGGATGTCGCAGACGCTCTCAAGTTTCAGCTTGCGATGCTTGAGCGCCTTTTTCAGCTCGGTATAGAAAGGGGAGCGCGCAACGCTCTCTCCCGTTTCACTGTTCGTGTTGGGCATCTCTCTTCTGGTTGTGCCATCTTTCTCGTTTGTCGCCGGCTGGCTACTGCTCGCCCCGACGCGACGTTCACGCGTGCCCCCGCGCTCCTGCCCGCTGACTTCACTCTTCGCCGGAGCGCAGCCGGTAAAAAGCGCTGCAATCATCACGATCAGAAGCGTGGCGAGCAGAGTCGCCAAAGCGCAAGCGCGCACCCGTCGGATGCGCGGCAGCGGTGTGGGGGCGGATTCTCTCAATGACATGAAGCGCTCTGAAGCGAAACGGAACTCTGGCGCGCGCGTCGCGGCCTTTGATCAAGCGGCAAAAACGGAGCGGGAACTAGCGTGCCGGTTTCCCTCGACCTGCGCTGATGATAATTGCCAGCGGTGCGCGTGGTCAATGAGAGCCAGGCGGGAGGCCCATGCGTCAAAGGGAGCGGCCCCTTTTGAGGCCCGGTTTTCACCCGCGCCGCATAGCATTCTACGAGCTACCGGCGACGGAAATGATGTATACTGCGCCGCTCCTAAAATGCAGGCTCGCGTCGCCTGGTCAGCCTCTTCGCAAGCGACGCAAGGAGAGTGCGGCCGGGCTGGAGCTTCCGCCGATCAAGACAGTTTGTTGGAGACTATTTATGACGACACGAAAGATTTCGGCGCTCCTCATGGCGCTACTGGCGATCACTCTGTTGGCGTGCAGTAAGAAACCTTCGACGCCCACAGAGGCCTTCAAAGCTTTTTACGAGGCGGCGAAAAATAAGGACGTGGCGAGTCTCAAAAAATTGATGGCGCAAAGGTCCCTGACCCAAAGAGAGGAGAGCGCCAAGCGGAATGGCAAGTCGCTCGACGAGTTCCTGGCCAGCGAGAGCCAGAAGGACATCCCGCCCTCAATACCCGAAACACGCAACGAGAAGATAGAGGGCGACAACGCGTCGGTCGAATTCCGGTCCGGGAACTCCGAGAACTGGAGGACGGTTCGTCTAGTCAAAGAGAGCGACGAATGGAAAGTCATCTTCTGATGACGGGTCGCGCGAGCCAGGACCGGATAACAGGCGCTCTCCGAGTACGTCTGTTCGAGCGCCAAGCCTTATGAAGACACACCGAACAATCTATCTGGTCGTCGCCCTGCTCTCGGGCATCGCGCTTGCGGCGGCCTGCGGCGGAAAAAAGAGCTCGTCGCCCACGGAAACCTTCAAAGCCTTTTTCGAGGCGGCGAAGAAGGGCGACGCGGCGACCATCAAACGGATGCTCTCGAAGAGAATGCTCAAAGTCCTCGAAGAGCAGGCCAGGCAGGAGAAGAAGCCGCTCGACGAGCTGCTCGTCAAAGTCAGCCTTCCCCCGACCTTGCCCGAAATCAGAAATGAGAAGATTTCGGGCGATACGGCGACGCTGGAGATAAAGTACCAGGGCGTCGAAGAGTGGAGACCGTTGAAGTTCGTCAAAGAAGAGGACGAGTGGAAGCTGGACTCTGATTAACCTCACAAAAGGAGATGAGAGATGAAAGTACGGTTCGTCGCAGTCGTGGCAGTTCTGATTGCGGCAATCCTGCTCAACGCCGCGTGCAATAAGGGAACCTCCAATAACAACACAACCACAGCGACCAATGCGACGACCAACGCGGCGACGGGCGCATCGCCTGCGGCCGCTGCCAATACGGCGCAGCCAACGCCGACGGCCACTCCGATCACGAGCGCGTCGGGATCAAGCCCGACTGAGGTCTTCAAAGCCTATTACGAAGCCAACAAGACAAAGAATGTTGCGGCCTTCAAGAGGACTTTCTCAAAGGTCATGCTGGATAAGATGGAAGAGCGAGCCAGGCAGAGGAACATGACGCTTGACGATCTCCTGGCAAAAGCACTCGAAAGCGCCAGCCAGCAAGTTCCCGCTACACTTCCTGAAGTGCGTAACGAAAAGATCGAGGGCGATACGGCGACGCTTGAATTTAAAGATGACAAGGGTGACAAGTGGGTCACAATTCACTTCGTCAAAGAGGATGGTGAATGGAAGTTCTCTTCATTCAATTAACAGCAGAATGAAGTCAGGCGCGAGCGCGCTTCCAAATCGTCAACGCAGATTATCCAAAGCTGCTGTAAGAGCGCGGCCTTCGTCCGAAGTCTTCCGTTACACATCACCCGCCCGGCTTAAGCAGGCGGTACTGACCTCTCAATTCAAAGATTCTTGAACAGAAGCGAACGCATCAATGAAATCATCAACACCTACCGCAGACATGGCTGGGAGTTGCGCCGCGTGCTGCTGCGGCCCCTGACGCAAGGGGAGTTGAACGTCGAAGGCGGCTCGATTTTCGAGGACGCGGCGCTACTGGAATCTTCGATTGATGCACTCTGGTTTGCGCGCCCCTCGCATGCGGGCCGCGAGGCCTGGGAGCTGCGTCTCGTGGCCGAAACGCCTTACGCGCTTTTTGAGACTTTTGAAGTGGAAGAGACGGAAGAGGAACGCGAAGAGGTCCGCCGTGAGATGGAAGCGCGCCTCAAGGAGTACGCAACACGCTCCTAATCATCCTCTCCCATCGTGACGGAGGTTTCGCGGCGCTCGCCGCCCCGCATGAAGACGACCTGAACGGTGCTGCCGGGGCGCGCGCGGTCAATGCGTTGATTAAACTCTTCCGTGGTACGGATCGGGGTTCCGCCGAACTCGATGATGATGTCGCCCGCCTGCAAGCCTGCTCTGGAAGCCGGGCGATCCCTGTAAACTCTATCCAACTGTACGCCGTAGAGGCTCGTCCCCTCCACCTGCACTCGCTTGAAATCGTCGTCCACGCCCAGGAACCCTTTGGCCTGGTCATCGAAAGCATCTTCCAACTCGCTGTTCTTCTCTTGCGAGATGGTCGTCAGTTTAGTCGTTCGAGTTTCGCCGTCGCGGATATAAAGGACTTCGACTGTCTTTCCGATGGGAGTGGCCGACAACAGACTCGATAGATCGTTCTCACTTTTAACGGGCTTGCCGTCAAAGCTGATGATCGTGTCGCCGCCGACCAGCCCGGCCTTATCTGCTGCCGACCCCGGGGGCGTGATGTCGCGAATGAAAGCCCCGCCGTTGGCCGACTTGTAGTGGCTGCCCAGATAAGAGTTCGGCGCGTTGCGGCGCGATCTGATGGAACCGCCGCCGCTGATCAAGGAAAGAGCGAAGATGGGCACGACAACCCAGACGACCCACTTCGGCACGCGCTTGCACGCCCGCCCGACCTTGAACTTATCGAGTTGGGTCGAGACCTTGTGCATGGCCTGCTTTCTGGCGTTGCTCGCCGCGGCCCAGGCTTTCGAGCTGGTGGGCGAGGTGAACGGCGTCGCAACTGTAGCGGTCCGGGTTTTTCCGGCGGGCGCAGTGCGCCGAGGCGTGTGCTCGAAGCGCACAGTTTCCGTGTACTCTTCGATGCCTTCGCCGAGGCGGCAGCCGCACGAGCGGCAGAAACGCATCTCGCGCGGCATGAGTGAGCCGCAATTCGGACATGTATTAATGTCCTGTGCGTCTCTGTTGTTCTCGGGCCGGGAGTCTCTTTCAACTTCAGTTCGCATGGCTATATTCTATCACTTTGTTTGGGACCGGACGAGCGCTGATGCTTAATTTCCCCCTTTCTATACGCCACCTGGAGCGCTCAGGTTGCATCTGTTTGGCGCACGCGCCCAACTTCCCTGAATCAGGGGTAGCGCAGTATAGTGTTCGCAGCTAAAACATTTCTCCTGAGAAGCGGACACCGGTTTGATGAGTTATCTGAAGATGGCACGCCTCGTGCTGACGGGAGATTCCGCAGGAATCATATTTTCGCCAGAACTTAAGAAAGCGCAGGTTACCAAATAGTGGAAGTCACCAAAGCCCTCGCAGCTCTGCGTCCGCTTTATGGCCAGAATAACGTCGAAATCATCACGGCGGACGGCAGCCGCGTCCGCGGCATCGTTCGCAGCATGAAAACGACGCAAGCGCTGACGACGCCGAGCGTCAAGATCGAGCGCGCCGATGGCGAGATCATCAAAATCCCGTTTTCCTCCATCAAAGAGATCATAGACCATAACTAGTGGTCAGTGGTCGGTGGTCAGCGGTCAGTGATTAAGGGTTGATGAGATGTTGCTGGATTGATAGTATCTGCCTCATTCAGCTAAAACTTACTGACCACTGACCACCGACCACTGACCACTATTCTTTGTTCGCCTTTCGTGCTCCGTTCAGGTTATAGTACGCGCGAAAGCTGAGTGAGGCCCGACACTCAAGCCCACAGGAGCTTGATTTTGAGAATGATGATTGAGGATTTCGGAGCGCGTGTGGCGAGCGTCTGGGAGGGTTTGCGTTCGACGACGCGCAATCTTCTGGAGAAAGCTTTGCAATCTTCCGTTGCGGGTTCGGCAAATATGCAACCGGCTCGCGCGGAGGGTCGCCCCTACGACGCGCGCGCCGATTGGGAGTTGAGTCGGCTGCTGGCCGCTCTAGACGAGCGCGCGGCCGAAGCGGGAGCGTCCCTGAATGCCGAGCAGGTGAAGGAACTGCGCCGCATGGCCGACACGACGGCCGTCGTCCTGCAAGGCCAAACACAATCGGCGGAAGTCTTCGAGCAACTGGTCGCGCGCGCGCATCGCCTGTACGACTTCGCGCGCATAGACCAGCTCGCGGACACGCTCTCCGCGCGTTTCGCTCCCAGCGAAATTTGCGAGCTTGTGCGCTCGTACGACGTGGTCGTCCGGGCGCTGGCGCTTGAAGCCCTCGCACAGGCCCCGACCTCCGTGCTCGTCGGCCTGCTGGTTGATCCTATTGATTCCGAGATTGCGCGCGAAGCTTTGGAGCGTCAGGCCAACGAGTACGACTCGGAGGACGCACGCCGCATCGTCAACGTGCTCGACCAGGCGGACGTAGCCGAAGATGATTTGTGAGGATTAAGTAGATTATCTTAACAACAGCTCGACGTTAGAGCTTGAATACGAAATTATCCACGAACCCACACGAAACGGCACGAAGAATGGAAACATCTTCGTGCCGTTTCGTGTGGGTTCGTGGACAGCTTATCTACCTCTCCTCAAGCGACTGCCGACTCTTCGGTCTTACCAATCTCCCGCAATCTCTCGACCACCTGCTCGATCAGCCAGTTCGGCGTCGAAGCTCCGGCGGTGACGCCGACGCGTTTGACTCCCAAAAGGTCCCGCGGATTAATCTCCTCCGCCGTCTCGATTAAAAAGCTGCGCGCGCACTGTTCTTCACAGACGGCGAGCAGCTTGACGCTGTTCGACGAGTGGCGGCCTCCGATGACGTAGAAAGCGTCAACCTGTCCGGCCAGAGCGCGTGCGGCGTCCTGGCGGTCGCGCGTCGCCGAGCAGATGGTGTTGATGACCTGCGGCTCCGTCTCCGAGCGCGTGCGCACGGCGTCAGCCACTTCGAGGAAGGTCTTGAGCTTGAGCGTGGTTTGCGAAACGACCAGCGGACGACGAAGCATCGGAAGATTTGTGACCTCGCTCGCATCGCGCACGACGTAGGTGTTACGGGGCGCGTAGCCGACGACGCCGATCATCTCCGGATGATCAGGGTTTCCAGCGACGACGATGTCGCGACCTTCTTTAGCAGCGCGTTCGGCCAGATGCTGGACCCTGGTCACGAAGGGACAGGTCGCATCAATCACGTGCGCGGCGTTCTCTTCAAGCTCGCGCTGCACCCCGGGGGCGACTCCGTGTGCGCGTATGACGGCCGTCACCTCTCGGTCCGCCTCGGCGGGCCTGTTGATCGTCGTCACGCCCTTGGCTTCGAGCCTTTGCATCTCCTGCGAGTTGTGTATCAACGCGCCGAGCGAGCGAATCGTTCGCCCTTCGGCCAGAGCGTCTTCGACCATGTCAACGGCGCGCTCGACACCGAAACAGAACCCGTATTCTTCAGCCAGCAAGACTTCCATTTTGCCTTCAACCTTCTCTAAATATTGCTTCCAGCTTCCTTCGTCTCCTGCCCCGCGCGCCGCTCGCGCCACTCCTCGCGCAGACGGTCGCCGCCGGCAACGCGTTTATCTATCCATTCGAGTTCTTTATCCACGACGCAGCGCACGCCGCCCCAAAAACTCTTTTTAAGCTCGGCCAGGCGGTGCGCTACGTCCTGCGGCAAAATCGCGTATGAGGCGTCGCCCAGATAACGCAGCGCGTCCTTGACGATATTAACCGTGCTGTAAGGTGATTCCGTGGTCTCCGGCATAACTGCTCAAACCTCCGTTGAAAAGAAGCCGACCCGCATCCCGTGTTGGCGCCACTGGCGGCTGACTGCTTTGATTTTAACACGCAGAAGGCATAAAACAGTAGGCAGTCGGCAGTGAGCCTGTGTCAAAGCGGCAAGCTGTGGGACGGGAATGAAAGTGTTGAAAAGGAGGAAGCCATGCAATCTATTAGCAAGTGGGTTGACCACGACGCGGGCTTCGTGCGGCGTCGCTACAATCGCCTCGCGAGGTTCTTCGTCTTCTTCGAATGGTTCTTCCTGCTGCCCCGCGGCATTCGTGGCAAAGCGATCAATCGTCTGGAACTCAAGCCGGGCGGTCGCGTCCTCGAAGTCGGGTGCGGGACGGGCAGGAACCTTGCGCTCATGGTCGAAGCAGTCGGGGCTGGAGGGCACGTCTACGGCGTGGACCTCTCGGAAGGGATGCTGGATAAGTCTAGAGCGCTCTGCGCCCGGTCTGGCTGGCGCAATGTGACGCTCGCTCGCGCCGACGCCGTTGATTACACCCTGCCGGAGACTGTTGACGCAGCCCTCTTCAGTCTTTCGTATGCGGTCATGCCGCATCATAAAGAGGTGTTGCGGCGGGCCTGGGACCAGCTACGCCCTGGCGGTTATCTGGTGATCATGGATGCCAAGTTGCCAAAGGGTTCTTTAAGCAAGCTGCTGCACCCGTTCGTCGTCTGGACGAGTAAGCTGACGGTGCTCGGGAATCCTGACGTGCGCCCGTGGGACGAGTTAAAAGAGTTGACCGCCGAGGTGGATTACGAGGAAGTACAGTTCGGAACCTACTACATCTGCCGCGGGAGGAAACCTTAGGCGTTAACGTCTGGTGCCATGATACCTCGCAAGAGTTCAGTCAAAATCGGCTGCTGCGGATTCCGCTCGGCGCGCAGCTCATACTACGCGATGCTTCCGGCGGTCGAAGTACAGCATACCTTTTACCAGCCTCCGCAAATCCAGACGCTTGAGAAGTGGCGCGCTGAAGCCCCCTCAGAGTTTGAATTCACAATCAAGGCGTGGCAACTGATTACGCACCAGTCTTCGAGCCCGACTTACCAGCGCCTGAAGCGCACGCTGGCGGAGGATGAAAAGGCGCAGTCGGGCTCATTTCGTCCAAGCTCGATTGTCAGAGAAGCCTGGGAGGTGACGAGGGCTTGCGCCCGCGCTCTGCAAACGAAGACGATCCTGTTCCAGTGTCCGGCCAGCCTTCAGCCCACGAAGGAGAATATCGGAAACATACGCAGGTTTTTCAAAAAGCTCGGGGCCGAGAGCGAGGGGCTGAACTTCGCATGGGAACCGCGCGGGGGCTGGCCCCGCGGGGTTGTGACGGACCTCTGCACTGAGCTGGACTTGTGGCATGTGGTTGACCCTTTCAAGGAGAGGACGGTCACGCCAGAGCGCTCTTATTTCCGTCTGCACGGTCGCGGCGGCTGGAGGTACTCGTACGAGGACGGCGAGCTGGAGGAGCTGGCTTCCATGCTTCCGCCGAACGCAGAGTCCTACGTCTTCTTTAACAACGTGAAGATGGGAGAGGACGCCATGAGGTTTAAGGAAATTGTAGATACTAAGTAAAGAGAGGATAGACGATCAGGCGGCTATATTGCTCCGGTTGACGAAAGCCGCCTGCGCTTTCTTTGACCACCCGTCCACTTCTGCGTCGGAAGTCGGCCGTGTGGATGACCGTTCAAAATCGTCATCGTAGATTTGGTGTGCTTCGCTTTGGACCGCGGAGCGTTGCTTTAACTCCTCCCATTCCTCGCGCCCGACGCGCTTGAATGCCGCCACGACTTCGGGGTCGAAATGCTCGCCCGCGCAACGCTCCAGCTCCGCAGCCGCCGCCTCGTATGATTTGCCTGCGCGATAGACGCGGTTGCTGATGATCGCGTCGAAGGCGTCGGCGACCGCGAAAATGCGCGCGTTCAAATCAATCGCATCCGCGCGCAGGCCGAGCGGGTAGCCCGTGCCGTCCCATTTCTCATGGTGCTCCGCGACGACGCGCGAAGCCCCTTCGAGAAACTTTATCCCGCCCAGGATGCGCCGCCCAAGCATCGGGTGCTGACGCATCTTTTTCCATTCACGGTCGGTCAGACGCTCCGGCTTACGCAGGATGGCGTCCGGGACGCCGATCTTGCCTATATCGTGGAGCAGCGCGCCGAATTCCAGAGCGCGCATCCGGTCTTTGTCGAGACCCAGCTCGCGCCCTAGACGCAGACTGAACTGGACGACACGCTCCGAATGTCCGTGCGTGTCCGTGTCGCGCGCCTCAAGCGCTGCGGCCAGGGCCTTGAGCGTCGTGCGGTAGGAATCTTCCAGCGAAGCCAGCGCTTCGTTCAGCTCCGCGGTCCGCTGCCCGATCAGCTTCTCCAAGTAGTTTTCATAGAGGCGCTTGGACTGAAGCAGCGAGCTGTGTTTGAGGGCGCGCTCGACTGCCAACTCGACGTGTTTGAGGTCAAACGGCTTCGTGATGTAGTCGAAGGCTCCGGCGCGCAGGGCCTCTATGGCGCTTTCGATTGTTTGCGCGCCGCTGATCATGATGATGGCTGCTTCCGGCGCAAGATTCAGAGCGAAGGGCACCATCTCAAGCCCGCTCATCCCGCTCATCGTGATATCGCTGATAATCAGATCGAAACTCTCCACGGAGAGCAGTGCCAGGGCCTCTTCAGCGGAATCAACCGTCGCGCAATAGTAAGACTTGCAGAGTAGATCCTTCAGAATGTCTCTAATCTCCGGCTCGTCATCCGCAATCAAAAGACGCGGTCTACTGTTATCCGTATCGGGCATGGCCGCACTCCATTTCTCAACAGTTAAATAAAGAGCTTGATCCGTCGCGGAATGTCGAGTTGTGGCCCGCGGGTCGGAGAACAAGTGCGCGCCCTCTCGAATCCGCGTACCACATTTCGCAATTGCTTTGCGGGAGAGTTACGCTCGTGAGCAAGAGACATGCCAGCGCGCACGCGCCCCGGATGCCCACGGGCGACCTGTGACCCTCCGGATGAGATGAAGGCCCGGCCTGCGTTTCAGTAGCCTGACCCGATTTGAAGCCGGGTTTCGAGGCGATGATGAGAAATTACTTTAAGAAATGGCGCGCGTCGAAGTCTCTCTCTTCTTCAGCGGAGCGACCCGGCAAGCTGAGCAGTTTGCTGCGGTGTGATTTCGGCCGGTGTCGCATTCTGCATCAGATCAGAGTCAAGGCCCTTCGTGTCAGCCCCCAACTGATCCAGTAACTTCGACAGGCTTCCGGTGTAAATCACAAGCATTTTCGCCTCCCGAGAGGGATTTAAGGTCAACCCCCTGCTGTCCAAAGCTGGAAGAGACGGGTGGTATAGGTCTTGCCACGACTGGCCGCGAGCAAGACGTAACTTCCGATCATTTGACCAACCCACAAACAAGAATTACCGGAATCAAGGAGCGGCTAAGTGAAAACCATGAAGCTTTACCCCGTTGTCACATGGCCTGCTCTTTTTTCGGTGATGATCTGCTTACTTGCCGGAATCATGGTCAGCGACAACGCGAACGCGCAAGCTACTCCAACCTTCGCCGCCAAAGTCTCGCCGGACCTCGTGGAGCGCGCCGAGCGGGAGCACCGGGGCGGCGACCGTGTGGACGTGATCATTCAATTCAATGGCGCGTCGAGCCGCAGAATTGACGCTCTGCTTCTCAATTCGGGCGCGAAGCTGCTGCGGCAGCTACGCAACTTCGAAGCGCGCGTGGTCAGCTTGCCAGTGAAGGCCGTCGAAGCTTTGGCCGCTCAACGCGAGGTCCGCTACATCTCCCCGGACAGGCCGGTCGGAGCATCCGGGCATGTCTCAAACACTACGGGGACAGAGAGCGTGCGCCAGCAAACCACCGTTTCGATTCTTGGAATCATCACCACCACAACCACTCTTGACGGGTCGGGCATAGGGATTGCGATTCTGGATTCCGGCGTTGACGCGGGTCACGTCTCGCTTCGAAACAGCAGCGGGCTGAGCCGCGTCGCCGTCAGCCAGGACTTCACGGGTGAGAACCGGACCGATGACGTTTACGGGCACGGGACACACGTCGCATCGCTTGCCGCCGGAAACGGTCAGATTTCAAGCGGCGCTTATACGGGCATCGCCTCCAACGCTCAGATCATTAACTTGCGCGTGCTCAACTCGCACGGCATCGGCTCCGCCTCAGGCTTGCTGGCCGCCCTCGATTGGGTGATGACTTTTCGCACCCTCTACAACATCAAGGTGGTCAACCTGAGTTTGGGCGGGACGGCCGTGGATACATTTCAGAATGACCCTGTGTGCCAGGCTGTGCGCCGGCTGGTGGACGCGGGCGTGGTCGTTGTGGCCGCCGCAGGCAACAACGGCAAAGATTCTTTCGGCAATAAAATCTACGGCCAGATACACTCACCAGGCAGCGAGCCTTCGGCCATCACCGTCGGTGCGAGCAACACCTTCGGCACGGACGTCAGAGGCGACGACGTGGTGACGACCTACAGCTCGCGCGGTCCGACGCGCAGCTACTGGACGGACGCGAGCGGTGTCAAACACCACGACAATCTAATCAAGCCCGACCTGGTCGCTCCGGCAAATAGACTCGTGGGGGCGGCGGCCTACAACAACTATCTGATGGCGACCTATCCGGAAATAGACGCCGACGTCAGTTCGTTCTCCAATCGCCGAATGATGTATCTGAGCGGCACTTCGATGGCGACGCCCGTGGCGGCCGGGGCAGCCGTCCTGATGCTCCAGGCCAACCCGACGCTGACGCCCAATCTGATCAAAGCCATCCTGATGTACACGGCGCAGCCCTTGCCCGGCTTCAACATGTTCGAGCAGGGTGCGGGTCAGCTCAATGTCGCCGCGGCAATTCAGCTTGCCAAGCTCGTCAGGACCGACCGCACGATCCTGACCGCTCAGGGTGATCCGCTGCTGACGAGTGGGCTTCCTAGTCCGCAGACGAATATCGCGGGGCAGACCTTTACGTGGGCGCAAGGGCTCATTCTCAAACGAACTTACGCTGTGGGGTCGGCGCTTCTCACCCAATATCAGAATGTTTACGGGACGGGCGTCATCCTCGGTGACGGAGTCGTCGAAAACGGGACAGAGCAGAGCATTAACACAGCAATGATGTCGGGCAACATTCTGCTCGGCTCGAACATAATCATGAGCGACGGCGCTCCTTTGGGGAGCGGCCAGTTTTTTCTGAGCACTTCCATGCTGCTCGGCGACGGGACCATGATGAGTGACGGCATCATGGTCGGAGACGGGATCATGGTCGGGGACGGCATTATGGTCGGAGACGGGATCATGGTCGGGGATACTGTACTGCAAGCGCAGTCGGCATTGCGAAGTGGGGATGCCACTTCGTGTATGAAATAGAGAGTGGTTTCGGGAATTGACTACCGGCCAGTTCCTTGTAATACTTCGTTCCCGATACCAACTCTCTCCAATTGATATTTTCCCCCAATTGCCAATTCTGTCCTCGCGAGTAGGAGATTCGATTGTTCCTGGGAGCATTCCTATCTCTGCCTAGAAAAACGGCGAAGAACCAGGTCACAGAGAAGTCGGTCCTGATTACGCCTGCAATACCCCGGTGCTTTTCTGGATCGCAAAGGAGGAGTCAGGTGAAAAACGGTAGATGTACCCTTTCAGTGTCATGGATCGTCCCCCCGCTGCTGTTTGCGCTCCTTTGTGCGGGCTTTCCTTTCCATGACACCACCGGGGCACAGGCTGGACTCGTCAAGAAGATCGGCTCGGCGGCCGATTCGGTGAGCGACGCTGACGAGGACAAGGTTTCAACAGACCTGCTTGAGCTGGCGCGCAATCCGCAAAAACGCTCGGACCGCGTGAAGGTCATCCTGCAATTAAAAGGAAGCCCCGGCGCGGCTCTCAATTCTCTCCTCCACCGCAACGACGTGCGCGCCAAAAGGAATCTGGATAATTTCAACATGCGCGTGCTCGAACTGCCGGCCAGGGTCGTCGAGCAATTCGCGGACCGGGACGAAGTCAAGTTTATCTCTCTGGATAGGGAGACAATCTCGTTCGGCCACGTTTCGGCGACGACGGGCACGGACGCCGTGCGCAACTCCAACGGTGTCACGACCACGGGGCTCGATGGCACGGGCATCGGCATCGCTGTCCTCGATTCAGGGATAGACACCAGCCACAAAGCCTTCTTGGACCGGAACAACGGATTGCGCGTTCTCGTCAATAAAGATTTCACGGGCGAGAGCCGGACGGACGACCCTTATGGTCACGGGACGCATGTGGCTTCGGTCGTGGCGGGTAACGGAAGGGTTTCCAACGCCGAATACATAGGCGTCGCGCCAAACGCCAACATCATCAACCTGCGCGTGCTGAATTCGACCGGGACCGGCACAGTCTCTTCCGTGCTGGCTGCTCTTGATTGGGTCATGGCTAACCGCACGCTCTATAACATCCGTGTCGTCAACATGAGCCTCGGCACGCCCGCCGTTGATTCTTATAAAAACGATCCGATCTGCCGCGCCGTACGTCGTCTTGTAGATGCAGGGGTTGTCGTCATGGCCGCCGCAGGCAATAACGGCAAAGATAGTTTCGGTAACAAAATCTACGGGCAGATTCACTCACCCGGCAACGAACCTTCGGCCATCACTGTCGGTGCCGCCAACACCTTCGGGACGGATACGCGCGAGGATGACGGAATCGCCAGCTACAGTTCGCGCGGCCCGACGCGCAGCGGATGGCGAGATGCGCTCGGCGTCAAGCACTATGACAATCTCATCAAGCCCGACGTAGTCGCTCCGGGCAACAAGCTGATTTATGCCGAAGCGCTGAATAATTATCTGGTCAGACAGAACCCGGAATTAGACGCCGGCGTCAGCCCGGTTGATAACCGCCGGATGATGTACATGAATGGCACTTCGATGGCGACGCCCGTGGCGGCCGGAGCTGCCGTCCTGATGCTCCAGGCCAATCCGACGCTGACGCCCAATCTAATCAAGGCCATCCTGATGTACACGGCGCAGCCCTTGCCCGGCTTCAACATGTTCGAGCAGGGTACGGGCCAGGTCAACGTTGAAGGCGCGGTCAGAGTCGCACGCGCGGTGCGAACGGACCTGACATCGTGGACGCCGCTTGGCAGCCCGCTTCTGACGACTCTGACGGCCCCGACGCCGCAGACGACTATTGCAGGTCACACCTTCACCTGGGCTCAGGGATTGATTCTCAAATACAACTTCGCCAGGGGGTCGGAACTCATCACTAAGTATCAAAAGGTTTACGGCCTGGGCGTGCTGGTGAGCGACGGTGTTCTTGTGAGTGATGGAGTGCTCGTCAGCGACGGTGTCCTGGTAAGCGACAGGACGATGCTCTCAAGCGGCGTGCTCGTCAGCGATGGAGTGCTCGTGAGCGACGGCGGCGTGCTTGGCAGCGGGCTGCTCTTTATGACCTCCGGCGTGCTGGTGAGCGACGGAGTCCTGGTGAGCGACGGCGTGCTCGTCAGCGATGGAGTGCTGGTGAGCGATGCCAGCCTGGGAGCTGATTCAATGATGATGGCGTTGTCTGCCACAACCGGCGGGGACGCGACTTCTTCAATGGACCTGGAGGTGGATACCGGAGTTGACTGCGTTAACTACTGATTCCCTTGCTTGAGGTCTTTTCCTCGCATCCCGACAACACGAAAGACGAAAAGTCTAAGGAGACTGCTGATGCCCCAATTAACGAAGTTGAAAGAGAACGCAGCAACGGCGACGCACCTCTCTTCAATGGCCGACTCTCTAAGAACGCACGTCCTCACGAACGACCAGCAAGCGGAAGTCCTCGATTTTCTTGCTGTGCGCCCCCTTCACACGGTGGTGATGAGCGGCCTGATCCGCGACAACGGATTGGAGAGCCCCTTTAACCGAGGCACTTTCTACGCCTGCCGAAACAGGCGGGGCGAGCTGGAAGGTGTGGCTTTAATCGGCCACGCGATGTTCATAGAGGTGCGCAGCTACGCCGCGCTCAAAGCCCTCGCGCGCCAGGCGCAGAACGTTCACCATACACACATGATTATGGGTGAGCAGGAGAGGATAGAGCATTTCTGGAGCTATTACTCCGAAGCCGGACAATCATTACGCATCTACTGCCGCGAGGTGCTTTTCGAGCAGACGTGGCCCGTCGAAGCGCTGGAGCCTGTTCCGGGCTTGCGTCCAGCGACTCTGGACGACCTGCTGCTGGTGATGCCCGTTCACGCTGCGCTGGCTTACGAGGAGAGCGGCATTAACCCACTGGACACGGACCCGCAGGGGTTTCGCCTGCGCTGCGAGCGGCGCATCGAGCAGGGGCGCGTCTGGGTTTGGGTCGAGCGTAATGAGCTGATCTTCAAGGCCGACATCATCAGCGAGACCCCGGAGGTTATCTATCTCGAAGGCGTGTACGTTGACCGCAAGGAGCGCAGCAAGGGCTACGGGCTGCGCTGCATGTCGCAGATGTCGCGCCAGCTTTTAGGGCGGACGAAGGCCATCAGCCTGCTCGTCAATGAGGAGCACCGCGGGGCGCAACTATTCTTTCAGAAGGTCGGATTCAAGCCGCGCGGGTTTTACGACACGATTTTCCTGCGGCAGGAATCAGACGCGCATATCTCGTAGAAACTAATCGAAAGGGAATCACTGAGCTATGAGCGAAGAAGCCTTACACCTGGAATCGCTGAACACTTTCAGAGGGAGAGCCATGGACAGACAACGGTTTACAAAGGCGTACATGTTGCTGATCATCGCCGGTGCGGCTGCCGTCTCGATCTACTCCGCGATACGTTTGCCGGTCGAGCGGCTCGACCTGCGCTTCCTGGTGTTAGCCATCCTCACGATTACTATCAGTTCGCGCCTCACTGTCAGAATCCCGCGCATCAGCGGTCACATCTCCGTCTCTGACACTTTCGTCTTCATCACAATACTTTTATACGGAGGGGAGATAGCCGTTCTGCTGGCCGCGGCGGAAGCCCTCTGCTCGTCGCTGCGCTTCAGCCAGAAGGCGATTCACATCAAGCCGCTGACGATCATCTTCAACGCGGCCATGATGGCCTGTTCCACTTTCCTCACGGCCACGGTGCTTCACCTCGTCTTCGGAAACATCACGGACCTGCGCCACGGCGAGTTCTCGGCAACCTTTGTCGCCGCGCTCTGCGTGATGGCGCTCGTCCAGTACGCCACCAATTCGAGTCTCGCAGCCCTGCACACGGCCTTCAAGACCAACCAGCCGAGCTGGCACACGTGGAACAAATACTATCTCTGGGCGTCCATCACATACTTCGCAGGGGCGTCTGCCGCTGGCATCACGGCGAAGATCACGGACATCGCCGGTTTTTACGCGCTGGTAGTCACGACCCCGATTATCGCCATAGTCTATTTCACCTACCGCACGTACCTCGAAAACATAGACGCGATGGCGGCCTCGGCCAAGGCCGAAGCCGCGGCCGCTGGTAAAGCTGAAGCGGCGGCGGCACAGGCCGAACAGGCCAGGCGTCACGTCGAAGAACTTAATCACTACATCGCCGAGCAGGACCGCATTCGAGAGCAGTATTCACAGATCGAAAAGATGTCAGCGCTTGGCGAGCTGGCGTCTGGCGTGGCGCACGATTTCAATAACACGCTGGCCGGAATCCTCGGGCGCGCCCAACTTCTGCTCGCGACGAAAGACCCCGCGAAGATCGAGAGCGGCCTGAAGATCATCATCAAGACGGCCAAGGACGGCGCGAAGACCATCAAGCGCATACAGGACTTCGCGCGCCAGCGCCGCGACCACGACTTTCAGCCGGTGGACATGAGCCAGTTGCTGCTGGACGTCGGTGAGATTACGCGCCCGCGCTGGAAAGACAAGGCCGAAGCGTCGAACGTTCACATCAGCCTCAGTTTACAACTGCGCTGCAACGCGCTGATTCTGGGCGACGAGTCGGAGCTGCGCGAGGTCCTGGTCAATCTGGTCTTCAACGCCGTGGACGCCATGCCGCAGGGCGGCACGCTCACGCTCTCGGCGAAGGAGAAGGACGATGTAGTCGAAATCTGCGTGGGCGATACCGGGACCGGAATGAGCGAAGAGGTGCGCTCGCGCATCTTCGATCCGTTCTTTACGACTAAGGGTAAGGCCGGGATGGGGCTCGGCCTCGCGGTCGGTTATGGAATCATCCGGCGGCACGAGGGGACTGTCGAGGTTGAATCAGAAGTCGGGCGGGGCACTACTTTCCGCATCAGACTTCCCATCGCCAAAGGCGCCATCAAACAACCTACGGGCGAGCTGCCGACGCCGGCGGCCATCTCTTCAGCGTCTTGCGAGATAAGATTTCTGGTCGTTGATGACGAAGCGTATGTCCGCGATCTCTTGCGCGATATTCTGGAGAAGGAGGGCTGTGAGGTCGTCCTGGCGGAAGGCGGGCACGAGGCGCTGACGCTCTATAACGCAGAGAGTTTTGACGCAATCTTTACGGATGTCGGGATGCCCGGGATGAGCGGCTGGGAGTTGGCGCGCGCGATACGAGAGAGGGACAGCAACGTCCCGCTCGCAGTTGTCACGGGCTGGGGCGAAGCTGTCGGCTCGAACGAACGGAAGGCGGCGCAGGTGGATTGGGTGGTGGCGAAGCCTTTCGACACGATTCAGATTCTGGAAATCGCTCGGGAAGTTCTCCGGCGTAAGGAGTGTGGCGTTGAAAACGTGGCCTCCGACGTGGCGGCCTAGCCGCTATATTGACGATTATGCCGGAGGTGGGCGGCGCCAGGCTCCGCGCTGCGAAGCGAGGCTCAAGGCATTCTTGCGAGTCCACGATTCGACCGCTCAAGCCCAGGATGAGGGGAGCGGTCATGAGACGGGCGCGATCATCTGCGAGACGCGGAATCTCAGCGAGACGGGACTGGCCGTCAGCATTCCCTCGCAGCACACACGCGGCCATTATTTCAACGTCGTCGGCTCTATCTTTCAAATAATCGTTGATCTCCCGGCAGGACCCGTCCGGATGCTCGCCACGCCGAAGTGGTGTCAGTGGGCTACGGAAGAAGGACGGGAGAAAAGCTATCTGGTCGGATTACGAATCACGGAGATGAGCGACGAAGAGTGGGTTCTTATGGTTCGGTACATACACGCCTCTATCTGCTAATTCCTCAGCCGCGACGCTGCCTGGACGCGTAGTCACCCACACCGTTCTGATCCATGCTGTAGCGCTCGATCTTTCTTTGCAGGGTCGTGCGATCAATTCCAAGGACGCGCGCCGCAGCCTGTTTATTGCCGCCCGTGCGCGCCAGCACTCGAAAAATATGGCGCCCTTCAACCTCGGCGAGCGAGAGCAACTCCTCGCCGTCTTCATCAGCTTTCAGAGCCGATGCGGGATGCTGCGTTTCATCCTTCTGGGCCTTGGAGAAATTACGCACGCGCTCCGGCAAATCTTCTGGACGGACGGCCTGGTCGCAGAGCGCCGCAGCACGGATGATGGCGTTCTCAAGCTCGCGTATGTTGCCGGGCCAGTCATAATTCTCAAGCAGCTTGACGGCGTCGCGTGAGAAGCTGATTGAAGACATGCCCGGCGGCGCCATGCGTTTGGCGAAATGTCTGGCGAGGGGAAGAATATCTTCTTTCCGCTCGCGCAAAGGGGGCAGGTGCAGGGCGACGGCATTTAATCTGTAGAGCAGGTCCTGGCGGAAACGTCCCTCGCGCATCTGCCGCTCGGGATCACGATTGCTGGCAGCAATGACCCTGACATCCACACGTTGCGTCTGATTCGATCCCACCCTACGGATTTCCCCCTCCTGCAACGCCCGCAACAACTTCACCTGAAACGCCGGTGTCGTCTCCGTGATCTCGTCCAGAAAGACCGTTCCACCGTCTGCTTCCTCCC